>ERZ857922.20-NODE-20-length-201409-cov-8.816820_pt1 | contig 201409 bp, 170 predicted proteins | sample MGYA00519579_ERZ857922 | MGnify/ENA primary metagenome ERZ857922 (study PRJEB31778, sample SAMEA3449375) | human gut metagenome | biome: human gut; feature: human-associated habitat; material: faeces | place: United Kingdom | collected 2010/2012 ... | reverse complement strand
CCCGAACACGGAAGTTAAGCTCGCTTCTGCTGACAATACTTGGCTGGAGACGGCCTGGGAAGATAGGTAGCGCCAACACTCCTCCTTAGCTCAATGGTAGAGCATTCGGCTGTTAACCGAAGGGTTGTTGGTTCGAGCCCAACTCGGGGAGCTAAGATGAAGAAGCGATACAGAAATGAGAAATCATAGCTGTATCGCTTTTTTGCTGTCTGTAGCCATTAAGAAATGCCATCTAACATTTTGACGGTTTTCCATAACATTTCTTCCTGTTCATGGAAAAAAGATTTCGTTATAATAAAATCAGACAGATCACGGAACATGTGCAGAGTCCGGAGTCGTGTCCAGGCGGAACTTTTTCCGATAGGCGCTTGGCGTCATGCCCTGCTTCTGGCGGAAGGCTTTGGTAAAAACTTCGGCATTCCGGTAACCACAGGAAAAAGCGACCGTTTCGATGGAGAGATCCGTATACGATAAAAGCTCGAGCGCACGCGTGATCCGGCAGGAAGAAAGATAGTCCTGCGGTGAGGTATGGAGATATTTTTGAAACAGGGTATAAAGGTAACTTCGGTTGATGCAGACATATCTGGCAATATCCGAGACAAGGATTTCATTGGAATAATTATTTCGGATAAACTCAACGGCTTTTTCCACGTAAAGATTGCCACTCTCCCGTGCAAAAGGGTCGGCAAGCGTGATTTCGCGGGAAAGAATTGAGAAAAACTGGTATAGACAGCCTTCCAGAAGATACTGGTCAGAGGTGTCATAGGTATTGTGCTTCTGCATCTGAAACAGGAGGGACTGCAGTTCACCGGAAAAGTTGCACTGGTAGACAGGGTGCTCCTCGGAAAGACCGAGTTCCTGTACATAAGAGGCAGCTTTTTCGCCGTCAAAACCGATCCAGAGATAGGTCCAGGGATCATCCGCATCGGCTTCATAGTAGGTGCGGACATTTGGCATCAGGAAAAAGCCCTGTCCGGCGGTTAAGCGGTAAGTGCGGTTTCCGATGGTAAAAATGCCTTTCCCGGAAATAATATAGTGGATCACGTAATTGGGGCGGACAGCCGGGCCGTAGCTGTGGAACGGCTGGCAGGCTTCGTAGCCGCAGAAGCAGAGATAAAGATCCGAAAATTTATGCTTTGGGACGGGAAGTGTCCAGGAAGTTTCCATAAGTATACCTCACAAAATGAATCATCAGAAAAGCTGGAATGTCACAAAGGATGAGATTCCGAAATATCAGTAAAATTATATCGTGTTTTGCAGGATACTGCAAGCCGCTGTAGGAAATCAAAGGCCCGGAGTAGCAGCCGTTGCGGTTCACACAGCACCGGAACACTTGCTGTTCGGGTATGTAAGAAAGTGATTTTGGTGTGAGCAGCCCGAAAAAATGCGATAAGATAAAGGAGAAAAAACCATGGCAATCAAAGTAAGTGAAAATGGACGGTTATTTACCCTCCAGACAAAAGACAGCAGTTACCAGATGTTCGCAGATGACAAAAATGTGCTTCTGCATCTCTACTATGGAGAAAAAATCGGTGAGGAAAATCTTTCCGGTCTGATTTTCTGTACGGATATGGGATTTGCAGGAAATCCGGAGGAAGCAGGCCCTAACCGGAAATATTCTCTTGATACACTTCCGCAGGAAATTCCGGGAAGTGGTGTCGGTGATTTCCGTGATGATATGATTGAGATCCGCCACGCGGACGGCAGCTTTGCAGCAGATTTTCGTTTCGATTCGTTCGAAATTCTGGATCATTCCTATGCTATTCCGGGAATGCCGGCGCTGTACGATACAGAGGAAGAAAAAGGTGAGACTCTTGTTATTACAATGACGGAGAAGGCTTCCGATATTGTTCTGAAGCTGTTTTACGGTGTATTTGAAAAGGAAAATGTGATTACGAGAGCGGCAAGACTCGAAAATCACGGAGAAACGGCGATTGAGCTGGAAAAAATGCTGTCATTCAGCATGGATCTGATGTATGAAAATTATGAGATGATCTATTTCTCAGGTCGTCATGCGATGGAGCGTACGGCGGAGCGGATTCCGGTGCAGCATGCAAAAGTCGAGATCGGAAGCACCCGTGGTACATCGAGCCATCATTACAATCCGGCTGTGATCCTCTGCGAGGAGGGTGCGGGTGAGACACACGGTTCCTGCATCGGCGCATGCCTCGTTTACAGCGGAAACTTCGTTGCGGCAGCACAGAAGGATCAGAAAAACCAGACTCGTTTTCAGATGGGTATTCATCCGACCAATTTCTGCTTCCATCTGGAAAAAGGAGAGGCGTTCGATACCCCGCAGGCAATCTTAAGCTATTCCGGAACCGGCCTTACCAAACTGTCACAGCAGTATCATGAGATCATCCGCGAGCATATCTGCCGTGGCGCATACAAGCATGCCAAACGACCGATTTTGATCAACAACTGGGAAGCAACCTATTTTAATTTCAACGAAGAAAAAATCCTGAAAATTGCAGAACAGGCGCAAAAGCTTGGCATTGAGATGCTGGTGCTTGACGATGGCTGGTTTGGAAAACGAGAGGATGATAACAGTGGTCTCGGTGACTGGTTCGTTAACGAGAAAAAGATGAACGGCTCCATGGCGCAGCTTGCAGAAAAAATTCACAAGATGGGCATGAAATTCGGTCTCTGGTTTGAGCCGGAGATGATTTCCGAGGACAGTGATCTTTACCGTGCACATCCGGATTGGGCATTTGCAATTCCTGGCCGTGTGCCGAACCACAGCAGAAATCAGCTTGTACTTGATATGACGCGTGAGGATGTGCGCGAGTATCTGCTGGAGCGTCTGACAACCATCGTTCATGATGCAAAGATTGATTATGTCAAATGGGATATGAACCGCAGCGTCTGCGATGTTTACAGCCATGTGGCAGCTCAGAACAGAAACGGGGAGCTGTATCACCGCTACGTACTCGGCGTTTATGATCTGCTCGAGCGTTTCCTTGCCGCATGCCCGGATCTGCTGCTCGAGGGCTGCAGCGGAGGAGGCGGACGATATGATGCCGGTATGATGTATTACTCCCCGCAGATCTGGTGCAGTGATAATACCGATGCGATCAACCGTCTTTCCATCCAGTACGGAAGCTCGTTCTTCTATCCGATCAGCACCGTTGGTTCCCACGTTTCTGTATGCCCGAACCATCAGACCGGCCGTGTGACACCGTTCCGGACAAGAGGCGATGTGGCACTGGCAGGAAGCTTTGGATATGAGATGGATCTGAATAAGATTTCAGAGGAAGAAAAAGAGATGGTAAAAGAGCAGGTTGCTGCGATGCATGAATATTACGAGCTCACACACGAAGGCCTGTATTACCGTCTGACCGGACTGAAAAAACAGGATTTCATGGCATGGGAGTTTGTGGCAAAAGATCAGAGCCGTGCACTGCTCACGATCGTAAAAACCGACGCAGAAGGAAATATGCTTCCGGTTCACACGAAAGTGTGCGGACTGGCAGAGGATAAGCTGTACCGCTGCAGCCTGGACCAGGAAGTCCGCCTTGGCCGTACCTGGAACCGTGCGGGGCTGACCCTGCATCAGGTGCTGGGAGAGTATGAGAGTATCCGGGTCGAATTTACAGAAGTAAAATAAAAAAGATAAGAAAAATCTTCAACTGGATTTGAGGGGGAGGGAACCTCAATCTGGTTGGAGATTTTTTTGCATAAAGAAAATCAAAGCAGGAGGGAAGGAACGCACTCTTTACAGTGCAAAAATAGTTGTGATACAATAAGCAAAAGAAATTTTCTGACAGAAAATAAAGACGGAACTGTCAAGAAAGGAAATTGTACATGAGAAACAGAAAAAACTGTTTAGCTGTTCTTCTGATGACAACTATTGTGGTAATGGGATGTGGCAACCAGCAGGTGGAAAAGGAGAATTCATCGGCTGTCTCCGAAAGAGCATCCAATGTCCAGGATAAGTCAGAAGATGGTGAAAAAGAGTTTCTTTCTACATACCAGAATATTATAATCACACTTCCAGAAGGCTGGAATGTAATGAGAGATGAGAAAATCCAATGTAGTTTCATATCGGAAGATGGGGAAAGTCTTGAGATATCGTATCGGGAAGGAATGGCAAAAGTAGCGCTTATGGATTTTCCGGAGGACGAAGAGAGCGCTGAAAATTTGCTCTACCCGAATGAAATAACAGGGGAAAACAGCATCAGCGATTTTATGGTGAAAACAGCTAACGAAGGAAAAGATAACGAGAGTTCCTTTTATCGTTTCCAGGTAAAAAATTCCCTGCAGATTCCGATTGCATTTTTCTGCGGGGTGAAAACGGAGAATGAAGGGTATCAGATCATATGGAAAAAAGGAAGCGGCAGCAACGATACACAGCAAATCGTGCCGGAAATACTGGAGTCTCTGCAGTTCCCGGACAATGAGCTGCTGACAGAAACATTTCAGACGGCCTGCCAGGAGCAGAAAAGAGCGCTGGAAGCAGAAAATAATTCGGATGGCGTGAAAAAGCAGAAGGGTAAGAAAACCGTCACCTGTATCTCACCGGTCAATGTACGTACAGAACCCAACGTCAGCACAAGCCAGGTTATCGGAGCTCTGACGACAGGGGAAGAAGTGGAAATGCTCGGAAAAGAGAACGGATGGTACAAGATTTCGTATGAGGGAAAAACGGCGTATGTGTACGAAGACTATGTGAAAGAAAAAGAAAATTAAAAAAGAATGATATTTTCAAAAAAGCTGCCGAAGCAAACAGAACCGGCAGCTTTTTTGAAATAATTTTGAAAAAGAAAAATCCCGGAAACTATCTGTTTCCGGGAAAATAGAGGCGTCGACCGGATTTGAACCGGTGGATACTGGTGTTGCAGACCATTGCCTTACCACTTGGCTACGACGCCATATGACTCCGACGGGAATCGAACCCGTGTTACCGCCGTGAAAGGGCGATGTCTTAACCGCTTGACCACGGAGCCGAAGTTTTTGATTTGTCTGCCGTGATTTTTGCTCAGCGACAAGTAGTATATTATCATAAGAAAACGAGTTTGGCAAGTGTTTTTTGAAAAAAAATCAAAAATTTTTGAGATTTGTGTTGTCGTGCATTCAGAAGGAAAAAATTTGATGTTTCGCTGTATAAGAAAGTGATTTATCTTTGCGTAGATATAAAAAGGGAACAGAAAAATTTGCCGGGTCAGGGCATGGCTTTTCGATATTCTTCCGGTGACATACCAAAAGTCCGGCGGAAAATGCTGGCAAAATAGCTGGGGCTTTCAAATCCGGTATCCAGAGCAATTTCCAAGATAGAAAGCGAGCTGCCGGTAAGAAGATCTGCGGCTTGGGTTACGCGGTACTGGTTGATATAGGAAATAGGCGTTGTGTGAAAGTGCGTTTTGAAGAAACGACAAAAATATTGTGGATTCATATTGAGTATAGCAGCAAGATCTGAAAGACGGATTTTGGAATCATAGTTATCCTGAATATAACGTAAGAGTTTTTTACACTGATCAGATCTTTCTTTTTTACGAGTGCAGAGGGGTTCCGGATGAAGAAAAAGCTGGTATTGCGCCAGAAGTGCAAGAATCCGATACATGTCACTTTTGATCAGAAGAAACCAGCCGATGGGTTTGGTATCGTATGCATACAGGATTTCCTGGAAAAGCTCAGATAATGTCAGTACAAATGTTTTCTGTGTCTGAGAGGAGGCTTCAGCAGCAGAAAGCTCTTCCAATGGAAAAGCCGGAAGAAGCAGTTGATGAGAGAGCAGCGGACGAATCCAGTCTGCTTCACAGGAATCCAGATAGGCACATGAGAGAATTTCTGGAAGAAATACAAGGGCATGGTGAACCGAAGGGGTAGTTCCAATGCTGCAGAGCTGATGCAGTTCGTGACTGTTGATGAAAAGAAAAGTACCTTCGGAAATTGTCCGGGTTTCAGTTTTCAGTGTCAGAGTGAGAGTACCTTTTTCAACCCAGATCCATTCTAATTCTTTATGCCAGTGAAAAGGAACAGAGAGCCCGCCATGCGCATAATCCTGATGATAGATATGGAGCGGAACAGGTTCGGTTCCATGCACGGTAAAATCCCGGATTCCGCCAGAAAGAACAGGGGAACAAGATTCAGGAGAAAAGAGCTCTTTTGAACGTTCTTTTTTCATAAAAGTCAAAATCCTTTCATTAAATACGAAAATTAAGTTAGAAAATATAAGATAATATCATTATACTGCTCTTATAGGAAAAAAGAAAGAGAGGACAGAAAATGAAAAGAGAGTGGTGGCATAGCTTAACCGTATATCAGATTTACACCAGAAGCTTCTGTGACAGCAACGGAGACGGCATCGGCGATTTTGGAGGGATTCTGCAGAAGCTGGACTATCTGCAGGAGCTTGGTGTTGGAGCCATCTGGCTTTCGCCTTTTAACGATTCTCCTAATTACGACAATGGATATGATGTCAGTGACTATTATAAAGTAATGGAAGAAGCGGGCACAATGGAAGAGCTGGAAGAACTGATCGCAGCCTGTGAAAAGCGGGAAATTGTGGTCATGATGGATCTTGTTTTAAATCATAGTTCCCATCTGCACCCATGGTTCCTGGAAGCCAGAAAGGATCGAAACAGTAAATACCATGATTTTTACATCTGGAAGGAAGGAACGAAGGAGCAGCCGCCAGAAGGCGGCGGAGCATTCTTTGGAGGAAGCACCTGGGAATGGGTGCCGGAGGTTCAGGAATATTATTATCACAGTTTCAGTGTAATGCAGCCGGATCTGAACTGGAAAAATCCGTCGCTTCGGAAAGAGCTGTACCGGATGATCCAGTTCTGGATGGATAAAGGGATCCGTGGTTTCCGGCTGGATGCAATTGACAATATTGTAAAAGATGGACATGGAGGAAATGATACTCATTCGGAGCAGATTCATACATACTTAATGGAAATGAATCAGAATACGTATGGAAAATCAGAACAGATCCTGACAGTGGGGGAAACCGGAGGTGCTACGGTAGAAATGGCACAGCAGTATTCTGATCCGGAAAGCCAGGAGCTCAGTATGATTTTTCAATTTGAACTGATGGGAATCGACGGCATCCGAAGTGGAAACTGGGATCCGAAACCGTATACGCTGCCGCAACTGAAGCAGCTCTTTGAAAAATGGCAGACGGGACTGGAAGAAAAAGGATGGAACAGCCTGTTCTGGGGAAACCATGATTTTCCGCGTGTCGTATCGCGCTTTGGAAATGACAGGGAACCGTATCGGGAAAAATCAGCAAAAATGTTGGCTGTCCTTCTCCATGGGATGAAAGGAACTCCTTATATTTACCAGGGGGAAGAAATCGGTATGACAAATGTGTCAGGGCTTCGGATCGAGGACTATCAGGATATCGAGTCTGTAAATTTTGCCGAAGACCGTAAAAAAGAAGGCTGGGAGGAAGAAAAAATTCGTACCTATCTTGCACGGAACAGCCGGGACCATGCGCGGACGCCAATGCAGTGGAATGCGGAAAAACACGCCGGATTTACAGCGGGAACACCGTGGATGGCGGAAAATCAGAATTACGCGGAGATCAATGTGGAAAACAGCAGAAAAAATCCGGATTCCCTCTTCTATTTCTATCAAAAACTAATTGCGCTGCGTAGGAAAAATGACACTCTTGTTTATGGGGATTTCCGTCTGATTGAGGAAGAAAATCCGGATATTTTTGCTTATGAGAGAAATCTGGGAGAGAAAAAGCTGATTGTGCTCTGCAATTTCCGGGATACCGCGGCAGAGATGAAAGCCCGATATGATTTGACAAAAGGAACGGTTCTGATTCATAATGATACAGAAAGCCTCACAAAAGAAGTGTGGAAGTTACAGCCGTATGAGGCGTATATGATTGAACTTCTGCAGTAAAAAGACAGAAATGAAAAGCAGCAGAAGAAGAAGAAGAAGAAAACTGCAGGAGCAACTGGAAACAGGAGGGAAAAAATGTATCGCGTTCTTCTTGTAGAAGATGAAGAAATTGAACTGGAGACATTGCGGGATTATATTGACTGGAAAAAGAACGGGATTTCCAGGGTATTTACCGCGCGCAATGGCAGAAGGGCACTGGAGTGCCTGGAAGAAAATATGGCAGATATTGTGATTACGGATATTCAGATGCCAGGAATGAGTGGAATTGAACTGGCAGAGACGATCGTACGCCGGGGATATCCATGCAAAATTGTTTTTCTGACAGGATATGATGATTTTTCCTATATCCATTCCGCTTTTCAGGTGAATGCCGTGGATTACCTTTTAAAGCCATTTACGATTGAAGAAGTAGAAGCATGTCTGAAAAAAGTGAGAAGTGAACTGGAGAAAAGAGAGATAGCAGACTGGTCGCGGAAAACGGCGGCGAAGCAGTTGCTGGAAATGGCTTTGCGGGAAAAACAGGAAACAGAGCTTTTACGGAAAAATTTCCGTGGTGTATTTGGAGAAGAACTGGAAGAGTGCAGGTTTGGAATCATAGCGGTTTATGGAAAAACGGAAGAAAACATCTGTAGCCAAATTCAGGAAAAATACAAGGGCATCCGTTACATCAGCAAAACGGAACGGATCAGTATGCTGCTGCTGGCGGGGTATCTGTCGGTGAAAGATACGGCATTTCAGATCTGGAATGATTTGAAAGAAGACACACCGAGAGCCGTTGGATGGTGCAGTGGAGCATGGACAGCTGACTGCCTGTACGAAAAGGCGGAAAAACTTCGGAACTGTTGTGTTCTGGCATTTCATATGGATCCACCGGAACTTTTCTGTGCAGATGAAAAAGAAACGGAAGAGGAAAAAGCATATCATTTCCGGGAACAGAAGGAGCGGAGAGAAGAAATCTGTCGTCTGGTCAGCAACGGGAAAAAGCAGGAAACGCTGCAGACCATGAAAGATTATTTTCAACAGCTAAAGGGGCTTGCGCCGAAAACATTTGCGGGAGAAGTTTACAATCTCTATATGTATCTATGGAACCGTCTTGTTTTGAGCGATGAACTGCTGGAAAACTGGATGGAAGCAGAAAAAATTTTGAGAGAAAATGAAATTTTTGAAGCAAACAACAGTTATCAGATGCGGGAAAAGATGAAGCAGTATCTGGAACGGATGTTGGCATTTTTTGAAGAACAGAATCAAAATCCAAATTACTATGCCGTTTATCAGGTAAAAACATATCTTCAGGAGCACTGCTCGGAAAGCGCAGATATCGAGAAGCTGGCTACGGAGGTCGGTTTGTCTCCGAATTATCTGAGGAGCCTGTTTAAAGAGGCAACAGGAAAAACGATTTTGGAATACAATACGGAAATGCGTCTGCAGAGGGCGGCGGAACTGTTAAAGAATAAGAAAAATAAAGTACGGGAAGTGAGTCTGGCGGTTGGATATGAAAATGTTTCTTACTTTGGCGTTGTTTTTCAGAAAAGATTTGGAGTGACACCAAATGAATATCGTAAAATGGTATAAAAATCGGAGTTTTCAGTTTAAACTGGTGATCGGCTATCTGGTACTGGCACTGATTCCAATGCTGTGTGTTACCTGGTACAGTTATGGAAAAACAAGGAATGTGCTTCTTACTGAAGCATATCAGAGTGCAGAACAGGAAGCAGAACGAATTGAAAAAAATTTTTCTACGATGGTCGAGCCTTACGAAACAATTCTGGATGTGCTGTATGTGGATCAGATGCTGAGCGGATATTTGTTTCAGGATTACAGCAACGATTCTTATGAAGATATGTTTTACTATATTGATAAGAAGCTCAGCGAAATCTGTCTGATGAATGCAGGAATTTACAAAATCTGTTTTTACAGCAACAATGAAACGCTTCCGCAGGATAATTATTATTTTTATTCCATGCAGGATCTAGATCGGAGGGAATGTGTGCTGACATTTGATGCGATAGGGGAAACGGTATTCTGTGGGACATCTGGAGACGGAAAAGCATTTCATATGAATCGTCTGATGAATTTTTATCCACAGGGCGGGATGAAGGGCGTACTGTCGTTACAGATTGAAAATCAGCAGATACAGCCCCTCCTCGAAACAATAAATTCCACCGATGAAATTTATCTGGTGGATCAAAAAGGATATATTCTGGCTGCTTCCGAACCGGAAATGGCAGGCCTTCCGATCCGGACCAGAATGCCGGAAGAGGATCTGGAGCAGAAAGCGCAGATTGAGTTTGAGCGTGACGGCATTTCAAAAATCGGAAATATCCAGAGCGGAGTTTTCGGAACAAAAATTCTTGTGATTTCGGATAAGGAGACGGTTTTAAAAGACGCAAAAGCTGTTTCAAGAAGGATGATGTTCCTGATCCTCTGCAGCGCGGCTATGGTATTTCTCTGCATTATCTGTTACACAAGATGGATTTCCGCGCGGGTGCAGAAAGTGGTGTATGCAGCAAAACGGATGGGACAGGGAGAATTTGATTACCGTCTGGAAAATATGGGAGAAGACGAGATCGGACAGATCGGGCTGGCGTTTAATCAGCTCAGTGATCAGATTCAGGAGCTAATTCGGGAAAATTACGAAAAGAAAATCCGGATTCAGACGAGCGAACTGAATTTGCTGCAGGAACAGATCAATCCGCACTTTCTTTACAATGCACTTGCGGTTATTTCAGCACTGGCGATGCGGGAAGGTGGAAAACAGACGATGCAGGCGGTCAAAAATTTGTCCAGCTTCTACCGGATTTCCCTGAATAAGGGAAAACAGGTGCTTTCCATCCAGGAAGAAGTGGAACTGCTGCAGAGCTATCTGAAAATCCAGCAGATGCGTTTTCGGGACAGCGTACAGGTGGAGTATGAGATTGCAAGAGAAGTACTGACATATCGAACCATTAAACTTCTTCTGCAGCCGCTGGTTGAAAATGCCATTCACCATGCGAGAAAAGAGGAAGAAGTTCTCCACATTGCGGTCAGAATTCAAAAAGAAGAAAGGGATGTGGTATTCCAGGTGACAGATGATGGATGTGGAATCGAGGCGGAAAAACTGATTAAACTGCGAAGTTCTCTGCGGCGCTCAGAGGAAGGATATGGACTGAGAAATGTTGCAAACAGGGTTCGTCTGGCTTATGGAGAGAATTATGGTGTCCGAATAGAAAGCCAGGAAGGATATGGAACGACAGTTTCTGTCAGAATTCCAGTAAACGAATAAAAAATCAACAAAGCAGAAATAACTTCGTATTGTTTGCATAGAAAAGGAAACAGAAACCGGCTGATAAAGGTGATTTTGCCCGTCAGCCGGTTTCTGTTTCGTTAGATATTGACAGAAATCGTAAGAAAACAACAGAATAAAAAAGAGAATTATAAAACTCCGTTAAATCGAGATAGAAATCATAAAAAAGTGAGATTGTTGCAGGACAGACTATCCATTAGAATGGAAACATAGACAGCAAGAGTGTACAAGATGAACAAAAAGAAGAAAGAAGGAGAAGGCATGAAAAAAGAAAACGTGCATGCAAAGCACAAAAAAAGCCTCGCGGAACGGTTCTGGAAACAGAAATATCTGTTTTTACTGCTGATTCCATCGTTGGTATGGGTCATTCTGATCTGCTATGCACCAATGACAGGACTGTATATGTCCTTCATCAACTACACGCCGCAGGGTAGCGGCTATTTTGCGGATATGGCGAATTCGCAGTTTGTCGGTCTTGACTGGTTCAAGTATTTCTTTTCCACAGATTTCACAAAAATCATGAGAAACACACTGGCAACCAGCTTACTGACACTGTTATTCTCATTCCCGCTGCCAATCATTCTGGCGCTTTGCCTGAATGAAGTTCGAAACCAGAAGGCAAAGAAATTTGTACAGACCGCATCTTATATTCCCTATTTTATTTCCTGGGTTATTGCGGCAAACATTTTCCTTACATTCCTTTCTTCAGACGGCGTCATCAACAATCTGTTAAAATTCTTCGGATTAACCGATGAGTCGATTCTGTTTTTCCAGAAAGGACCATATTTCTGGTGGATCATCGCGATCGCAAATGCGTGGAAGGTACTTGGATACAATGCGATTATCTATATGGCGGCAATCTCCGGCATCAGCCAGGATATGTATGAAGCAGCGGATGTGGATGGTGCGACGAGAATGCAGAAGATTCTGCATATCACACTTCCGGCATTAAAGCCGACCATTATGATTCTTCTGATTCTGGCAATCGGAGGTGTTCTGAATACAGGATATGAGCAGCAGCTGTTGATGTCTAATGATGCTATTTTAAATTATTCTGATGTACTTGATACGTATGCATACCGCTATGGTTTGAAAAACGGAATGTATTCTTACGGTACTGCAGTAGGATTCTTTAAATCCGCAGTCTCCTTCATTCTGGTCATCAGTGCAAATGCACTTTCGAAGAAATTCAGTGATGATAATACGGCACTGTTTTAGGAGGAAGGAAAATGAGAGAAAAAGCAATTAAAATCAAAAGAAAACGTTGTGCCAGTGACTGGTTTCTTGATATTTTCAAAGTGGTTTTTCTGGTGTTAGTTACTGTGATCTGTGTGTATCCGTTCTGGAACATTTTTGTGGTATCCATTAACGATGCAACCGATGCACTGCGCGGCGGGCTCTACTTTCTGCCGAGAAAACTGAGTCTGGCAAGTTATAAAGATATTCTGGGACGTGCCACATTTTTGCATGGCATTCTGATCACTGTACTTCGTACTGCAATTGGTACACCGCTGGCGGTCCTTGTCACGACAGCACTTGCCTATGTGCTTTCCAGAAAAGAGCTGCTGTTCCGGAAACAGCTGAACCTGTTCTTTATCTTCACCATGTATTTTGGCGGCGGAATGGTTCCGTATTATATGGTATTAAAGAGCCTTGGAATGCTGAATAATTTCATTGTATTTATTTTCCCGAACCTGGTAAGTGTTTATAATATGATTCTGGTAAAGAATTATATAGAGGGAATGCCGGCAGAGATTTTTGAATCGGCGAAAATTGACGGAGCAAATGATCTGACAGTTTTCTTTAAAATGGTAATTCCATTGTCCAAGCCGATTATTATGACCATTGCACTGTTTGTTGCAATTACACATTGGAATTCTTGGTTCGATGCATATTTGTTTACGAATGCACAGTCTTTAAAAACAATGCAGTCCATTTTGGTTGAAATTCTGAATCAGTATCAGACTTCATCAGCGAACCAGGCGGCAAATCAGGCGTCACAGACCATTACACCGGACAGCATTCGAATGGCTGCTACGATGATTGCGACCATTCCGATTATCATGGTTTATCCGTTTATTCAGAAATATTTTGTTAAAGGAATCATGCTCGGATCTGTAAAGAGCTGATGATAGAAGGAGGAAAAGAAAATGAAGTTCAAAAAAAGTATCGCAATGGCGATGAGTGTCCTGATGGCAGCGGGAATGCTTGCAGGATGCGGATCAAATGGCAGTACATCATCAAGTACTGCATCCGGCAGTGCATCATCTGCATCGGGCGAGGTATCAACAGACGGAGTTACGATTTCTATCTTTGACAAAAACTCCGGAAGCAATACCTTTGATGATCCAGTTGCAAAAGCAATTGAGGAAAAAACAGGTGTCAAAATTCAGGTAGAAAATCCAACCGGAGATCCGCTGGAAAAATTGAACCTGATGCTGACCGGTCAGAATTACCCGGATATCGTCCTGATGGATCGTGGAAATGATATTGTAAACCGTTACATTGAGGCAGGCGCACTGCTTCCGTTGAATGATCTGATCGATGAGTACGGCCCGGATGTAAAAGAGATGTACGGGGAAACCTTAAACAAGAGTCGTTATACCGATGGAAAAAATTACTATCTGAATAACTGGTACGGAGAAGATCCGGATCCGGTAGCCGGTGTTCTGATGCGCTATGATTATCTGTGCGAAATCGTTGGAAAAGACCGCGCAGACAGCGATGAGCCATTTACACAGGAAGAGTATATTGACATTTGTAAGAAATTCAAAGAACTTCATCCGACCATTGACGGAAAAGAGAGTATTGCCATTACCTTTGATGCAGAATCCAAAAACTACGATGGAACATTAAAAGGAATGTATGGTCTGAAAACATATTATCAGGATGGGGACAATCTGGAACATGTTGCCAAAGCACCAAACTTCAAAGAGATGATGTCCTTTGCCAATGAACTGTATACCGAAGGCCTTCTGGACAAAGAGTGGGTTGTCAACAAGAAAAATCAGTGGACGCAGAAACTGTCTGCAGGCAACGTATTCAGTACCTTTGCTTCCTACTGGGATACCGATGCAGCAAATACAGCACTTGCTTCTTCTGTAGGAGAAGATGCAAAATTCTATTCCTATAAAATCCTTGGAAACGGAATCAGTACAGATGAAACTACTTACTCCGGAAGAAGTACACTTGGCTGGGATGCAATCGCGATCACCAAGAATTGTAAAAATCCGGAAGCAGCCATGAAGATGATCAACTACCTTGCAAGCGAAGAAGGACAGTATCTTCTGATGTGGGGTATTGAGGGAACCAACTGGAATATGGAAGATGGAAAACACGTTCCGAACGATGATCTGATTGAAGGATTCCAGACGGATTTTGACAAAACAAAATTGGATACCGGCGTCCGCAAATGGACCTGGTTTGTAAAGAACGGAAATGGTACAGACGGAACTCCATACGATGTATCACAGTATAAAGTAAAAGAGACCCGGCAGGTGGCTATGAATCACTTTGGTGAGAACGACAGATGGGATACCGCAGAATTTGCAGGCCTTACCCCGGCAGGAAGCACTCCGGATGGCTTGAAATGGCAGAAAATCCAGGATATCTACGATCAGGAATATCCGAAGATTGTGAATGCAGACAGCCACGATGCGGCAATGGAAGAGTACGACAAGATGATTTCCGAAATGAATGACGCAGGACTGGAAGATGTAGAAAAAGTTATCACACAGAATTATCAGGAGCGTATGAAACTCTGGAATGAGTAAGCTAAAGTAAAATAAAAAAATCACACACGGAAAAGAACCGGCAGAAATTGAAATACAGATTTCTATGTCGGTTCTTTTTTATCAGAAGAAGCATTGCGATTTTCAAGGAATCTGGATATAATGAGGAAAACTGGAAAAACAGGGAAATCCAACCGCATGAGACAGGAGGCATCGTACATGGTAGCGAAAGAACAGTTAACCGCAATGGAAATGATCTGGGGATTTATGAGTGGGACGACAGGACATATGGGAAAGACGGACTTTGCGCCGCAGAAGGAAGCGTTCGGGGATTTTGCATCTCCGGAGACATATTTTCCGCGTGTGACGCCGGAGAGTGAGGGAATCTCCTCGGAAAAGCTGACGCAGATGCTTCGTGAGCTCGCCGCTGCGCGCCATACGGACATGCATCATCTGCTGGTCCTGCGGAATGGACATGTCATCTGCGAATGCAATTTCGCCCCATACCGCAGCGGCATCTGGCATGCGACGTATTCTATGTGTAAGAGCATCACTGGCATGGCGGCTGGTTTTCTGATCAGTGAAGGAAAACTTTCCCTGGACGAGAACGTCTATGATATTTTTGAAAAACGAAACGGTCTGCTGCAGAAGATCCTGCGCCCGAATCTGACCGTGAAGCATCTTCTGACGATGAAGAGCGGCGTACAGTTCAACGAGATGGGCGTTGTTTCCGGCAACGACTGGGTGGACAGCTTCTTAAATGCGCCGGTCAAGGGAACACCGGGCGAAGCGTTTGAGTACAACAGTATGAACACGTATCTGCTGTCTGCAATCATACAGGAGCGCACCGGCATGAAAATGGTAGATTACCTGCGGCCGCGTCTGTTTGAGCCTCTCGGCATCCGGAAAGTTTTCTGGGAGAGCTGCCCGGCAGGGATTACGAAAGGCGGCTGGGGCCTCTTCCTGTGCCCGGAGGACGCGGCCAAGCTCGGGGTGATGTACGTGAACGGCGGAAAATTCGAAGGAAAACAGATCGTCCCGGCGGAATGGGTCGCAGCGTCCACCTCCGTTCATGCGACACCGCCGGAAAAGATGGGAAAATATGGCTATGGTTACCAGGTCTGGATGGAGGAGCGGCCGGGCAGCTTTGCGTTCAATGGCATGCTGGGGCAGAACGTGCTCGGTTATCCGGATACCGGCGTGGTGATTGTGACGAATGCTGGCAGCAATGAGCTGTTCCAGACGTGTGAGATGCTTGACATTGTGCGGAAGTATTTCGGTGCGGAATTTGGTGCAGAGCTGAAATCCGGCGAGGCGGAAAGCCCGATGGCATATCAGAAGCTGGTGCAGACCTGCCGTGATCTGGAGGGCGCGAAAGAGACACCGGGAAGAATCCTGCGCGGCGGCTGGAAGCGGAGAACACCGGGGCCGCGGAACAGCGGAACACCGCGTCAGATCGACATGGCGCAGCTTCTGCACGGAAAAGAATATAAAATGGAGGACACGCATGTCGGCATGTTTCCGCTGACGCTGCAGGTCTTCCACAACAACTTTTCCGACGGCATCCGCCGCATCGGTTTCTTCTATGAAAAAGGCCGTTTCTTTGTCGAGCTGACCGAGGGAGAAAAAACACAGCGCATTGCGATCGGTCTTACGGGGTCCAAAGTTGTAGAATGGGTGGAAAACGAGGAATCGTATCTGCTCGGAACGACGGGACAGTTTGCGGAGAATGAAGACGGCGAACTGGTGCTGAAGCTTGAGTTTGCATTTCTGGAAGAGGCCGCAAGACGGAGGGTCAAAATCATTTTCCAGCGTGATTTCGAGCGGATCAGACTGGAGTGGGATGAGACGCCGGGCAAGGATCTGATTATCGAGGGCCTTGAATCCCTCGTGACGGATGTGGCGATCGCACCGCTTCTGCCGTCGCGGTTCCGCGAGCGGAGCCTTGACATGATCCATCTGCTGATGGCACAGACCATTGAGCCAATGGTAGAGGCACACCGTGTGCGGCCGGGGGAAGAAACGGGGACAGAAGAAGCGGCAGCGGAAGCTGAATCGGCCGCGGCAGTGGAAAATGCGGAAAACGCAGAAGAAACGGTGTAAAAACAGAAAAAATCAGAAGAGAAATGTGGATAAAAAAGGGAATGGAGCTGCCGGATGCGCAGTTCCATTCCCTTTTAAAAATACAGATTACAGATTCAAAGCCATATCGCCGGATTTGATCAGGTTTGCCTTGCGGAATACCTCTGAGAAGAACAAGGTGATCACAGCCGGAAGCACGAAGTGGAGCAGAATGATTTTGATGATGACGAGCTTCGGATCATCGTAAGCGATCATCGTCTGATACGTTGTGATCTGTCCGACAAGACCTGCGGAACCCATGCCGCTTCCCGTTGCATTATTCTGCATATTGGCGAGGATTGTGGAGACGGGTCCTAAAATCGCACTCGAGAAGATGACGGGCAGCCAGATCAGCGGATGACGCATGATGTTCGGCACCTGAAGCATCGAGGTTCCAAGACCCTGTGCGACAAGGCCGCCGAATTTGTTTTCCCGATAACTTGCAACCGCGAATCCGACCATGTTGCAGCAGCAGCCGATCGTTGCGGCACCGGCGGCAAGACCGGAAAGATTCAGAATGATGCCGAGTGCAGCGGAGCTGATCGGCAGTGTCAGAACCATACCCATGACGACCGAAACAACGATGCCCATGATGAACGGCCGCTGTTCCGTTGCCCAGTTGATGATGCTTCCAAGGCCTGTCATCATCTGGGAGATCGGCGGTCCGACGAGCAGTCCGACAACGGAACCGGCTCCGATGGTGATGACCGGTGTCACGATGATATCAACCTTGGTCTTGCCGGAAACCAGATGGCCGCAGGTGATGCCTGCGAAAGCTGCGATGAAAGCGCCGAGCGGTTCGCCAGGTCCTGCCAGAACGGCATTTCCGTCCACAAAGAATGTGCCGCCGGTGATCTTGCCGGCATAACCGCCGACCATGGCGGCGACGGCTGCAGAAACCGTGACAAGCGGGCTTTCCCCATATTTCACTGCCACGCCGACACCGATACCGGCACTTGTCAGGGCTGCGGCAGCTTTTCCAAGCAGATAGATCACATTTCCGGTCGAACCGCCGATCAGAAGACCGATCTGCTGAATCATCGTACCGATAATCAGGGTTGCAAAAAGACCCTGCGTCATGCCGCCGAAGCCATCAATGAAGATGTGCGAGGCGACTTTTTTGATTGTTCGCATATGGAATTCCTCCTCATGTATGTGGTGTGTTACTGTATTCACAAGTGACTTGTCAGTCGACTTTTAGTCTATCATAAGATGGGGGCGGGTGCAATCCTTTTCCGGGGGCATAAGTTGACAAAAGAAAGGGGCACGCTTATAATTGAGACAAATTCAGAGCGCTTCCGGAAAACAGCGCAGACAGTAAAAAAGTGATAAAGGAGACGCATGGGAAAACAGAAAAAGAAACAGAAAAAACGCGGCAATCCGCTTTGGACTCTGGTATTTTTAGCGGCACTTGCTGTTTTCTGCTTTTCCGGGTACAAGCTGATCGGCATTTACCTGGATTACAAGACCGGTACGGATGAATACCGGGATCTGCAGCAGTATACGACGGAAATTACAAAAACACCGGAGACACCGGCACCAAAGAAAACAGAGGAGCCGCAGGCGGAATCCAAACCGGCGGAGCCTTCCGAACCGGAGCCGGAACCACTGTCGTATCCGACAGAACCGCCGCTTGCCGTCGATTTTGAATCCCTAAAAGCGATTAACCCGGATGTGAAGGGATGGCTTTATATCGAAGCTCTTGACATCAGTTACCCGGTCGTACAGGGGCCGGACAACGATGCGTATCTTCATACGACGTATGAGGGAACGAGCAACTTTGCGGGTTCCATTTTCCTCGATTACCAGAATCAGGGTGATTTCAGTGATGGAAACACAATCGTTTACGGTCATAATATGAAGAATCTCTCCATGTTCGGAAAATTGAAACAGATGAAGGAGCAGGAAAAATATAGGGACAGCGTCTATTTCTGGATGCTGACGCCGGAATCAAACGATGTGTACCAGATTTTTTCTGCCTTTTATACGGAGGCAGACAGTGATGTCTACACGCTGTATTCCGGCGGGGGTGAAGCGTTTGTACAGTATCTGAATACCATGGCGGCGCGGTCAGAGATCCCGGTGGAGCAGCCGGAGATGGATGAAAACAGCCATATTATTGTGCTGTCCACCTGTGCGGCGAGCGATACGACTGGACGGTTCGTCGTTCTGGGCGTGCGGCGGAACCGGTAAAGTTGTGAAAAAGCTTTTTTGAAGGCTGCATACAGGCCGCAGGTTTTAATCTGCGGAAAGAATTCGGCAACGATTTTCTGATCTTACTATAGAAGGAGGAAGGCCAGATGGAAGAGGAAAGAAAAATCGAAACATTGCAGAGAATGATTGACACGCATGAAAACATCGTATTTTTTGGCGGCGCGGGTGTATCTACGGAGAGCGGAATCCCGGATTTCCGGAGCGTGGATGGTCTTTACCATCAGAAATACGATGTTCCGCCGGAGACGATTTTAAGCCACAGCTATTTCCTTCGCTATCCGGAAAAGTTTTATGCTTTTTACCGCGACAAAATGCTTCCGGTCGGCGCGAAACCGAACGCGGCGCACAAAAAGCTTGCAGAGCTGGAAGCGGCGGGAAAATTAAAAGCGATTGTGACGCAGAACATTGACGGACTGCATCAGGCGGCGGGAAGTAAAGTAGTGTATGAACTGCATGGAAGCACACATCGCAATTATTGTATGAAATGCGGGGCATCCTGCGATACAGAGCTGGTGAGAAGGAACAGCGGAGTTCCAAGATGTGAAAAATGCGGAGGCATGATCAAACCGGATGTCGTACTCTACGAGGAGAGTCTGAATGAGAAAGTGCTCGACGGTGCGATCCGCGCGATTGCGGCCGCCGATCTTCTGATCGTCGGCGGAACGTCGCTTGCTGTGTATCCGGCAGCAGGTCTTCTCCAGTATTTTCGGGGCGATGCACTGGTCCTGATTAATAAAGGTGCAACACCGATGGACAACAACGCAGATCTTCTGATCCAGCAGCCGATCGGACAGGTGCTCGGCAGTATCCGGGTGTGAAAATTCAGAGCTGTGAAAAATGGAGGTGCGGCTCTGATGATACAGAGAGAACCTTGAAAAAAAATCTCGGAAAGTGTCAGGAAATATAAAAATAAGGCGGAAGAAACATGGCAGAACATTACGAAGTAGGCGATATTGTAAAACTGAAAAAGCCGCATCCGTGCGGCAGCAGCGAGTGGGAAATCCTGCGTGTCGGCGCAGATTTCCGTCTCAAATGCACCGGCTGCGGCCACCAGATCATGGTAGCACGCAAGCTGGTCGAGAAAAACACACGCGGATTACGAAAAAAAGATGCGTAATATCGTGAAAAAAACAAGAAAACACGCGAAAAAGGGCTTGCTATAAGCCCTTTTTTATGTTAAAATAACAAATTGTGACGTATAAAAATAATTCCTTGCTCCCCATAATGAAAATGGGGTGCCAAAAAGTCCAAAAGGAGGTAAAGCATGAACAAGTACGAATTAGCACTGGTTGTGAATGCAAAACTTGAAGAAGAGGAACGCGCAGCTGTAGTTGAGAAAGCCAAAGGTTATGTAACCCGTTACGGCGGAACAGTTGGCGAAGTAGAAGAGTGGGGCAAAAAACGCCTTGCATACGAAATTCAGCATATGCGTGAAGCATATTACTACTTTATTCAGTTTGAAGCAGACGCAGCAGCTCCGGCAGAGATCGAGAGCCATATGCGTATTATGGATAACGTACTGAGATACTTAGTCGTTAAAAAGGAAGCTTAAGAGGTAAGCGAATGAATAAAGTTATATTGATGGGAAGATTGACCCGAGATCCCGATGTCAGATACTCTGCTGGAGAGAACTCTACAGCGGTAGCCCGTTATACACTGGCTGTTGACCGCAGATTCCGCAGAGACGGCGATTCCGCAACCGCAGACTTTATCGGATGCGTTGCTTTCGGCCGCCAGGCAGAATTTGCAGAGAAATACCTGCGTCAGGGAACGAAGATCGCCATCACCGGCCGCATTCAGACCGGAAGCTACACCAACCGTGAAGGCCAGAAGGTCTACACGACAGACGTAGTTGTAGAAGAGCAGGAGTTTGCAGAGAGCAAAAATGCAGGCGGAAACAACGGAGGATACTCCGCACCGCAGCATAACAATCCGGCTCCGTCCGCGAATACATCTGACCTGGGCAGTGCCGATGGTTTTATGAATATTCCCGATGGCATTGACGAAGAATTGCCATTTAATTGATAGAAAAGGAGAGATTGATCATGGCTTATAATAATAGTGAAAGACCAGCTTCCAGAAGACCGGCCCGCAGAAGAAGAAAAGTTTGTGTTTTCTGTGGTGGAGAAGAGATCAGCTACAAGGATGCAGCTAAACTGAAAAAATATGTATCCGAGCGTGGTAAAATCCTGCCGAGACGTGTAACTGGAACCTGCGCAAAACATCAGAGAGCAGTAACAGTAGCCGTTAAGAGAGCAAGACATATGGCTATTATGCCGTACGTAGATGATTGATTCTGACTTGCGCTGAGCACTGTCCGAACGTTCATTTTGAATCGGTAAATAAATAGAGGTATCTGCCCGAAAAGGGCGGGTACCTTTTTTGTATTCAGAAGTATCTTGTTGCCAAAGTACAGGTCAAAGTGGTATAATCGGAAGGACAGGAGCGAAATACAACACGCAACGTTGGAAAGGTGTTAGGAAATGAAAAGCAAAATGAAGTTGAGCGGCCAATTGCGGAGCTATCTTCGATGGCCGCTGATTTTGTCCATCCTGATGCTTGTGATGAATATCGGCATGTATTTTGTGGATGTGATGGCAGGAATGTGGTTCACGCTGTTTTTTGCAGTCTATGTGATCGCAGCCGCAGTTCTCTATTACAGACAGCGTCCGCAGGTGATCAACGAGCTGATTACCTTTGCGACTGAATACGGCCAGGTTCAGAAGCATCTGATCCAGGAACTGGCGCTGCCCTATGCCGTTATGGATTCGCAGGGAAAACTTCTCTGGGTCAATAAAGAGTTTACAAAAATCACAGGGAAGGATACACAGTATCATAAATGTATCGCCACCATTTTTCAGGAGCTGACGGTCGAGCGGCTGCCGAAAAATGAGGAGGAGACCGACATCAACGTGGCTTACGGCGAAAAGAATTTCCGTGCCCATGTAAAAAGCGTCTGCATCGACGAGCTGATCCAGAATTCGGAGATGATCAACACAGATATCAAAGGCTATTTTATTCAGGCACTGTATCTGTTCGATGAGACGGAGCTCCGCGAGTATATGCGGAAATTCGAGGACGAAACGATGGTCACCGGTCTTCTGTATCTGGACAACTACGACGAGGCTCTGGAGAGCGTCGAGGAGGTCCGCCGTTCCCTTCTGACCGCACTGGTCGAGCGAAAGATCAACAAATATTTCAACGATCTCGACGGACTGGTGAAGCGGTATGAGAACGACAAATACATCGTGGTCATGCGCCGGAGTTCGTTAAATGAACTGAAAGAGAAAAAGTTCGATATCCTCGAGGACGTCAAGACCATCAACATCGGAAACGAGATGGCGGTCACAATCAGTATGGGTATCGGAGCAGATGCTGGGTCGTTTGCGAAAAACTCCGAGTATGCGAAAATCGCGATCGACCTGGCTCTTGGCCGGGGCGGCGATCAGGTCGTTTTAAAGGACGGTTCGAAGATTCAGTATTTCGGCGGAAAAACGCAGGCTGTGGAAAAGAATACGAGAGTCAAAGCCCGCGTCAAGGCGCACGCGCTGAAAGAGTTTATGAACACGAAAGAGAAGGTCGTTGTCATGGGACACCGCCTGCCGGATGCCGATTCGTTCGGTGCGGCCATCGGTATCTACCGTGCGGCGAAAACGCTGAATAAAAAAGCGTACATCGTCATCGACAACCCGACCAGCTCGATCATTCCGCTGATGAATACGTTCCGCGACAACCAGGATTATGAGGCGGACATGTTTGTCAACAACCATGAGGCGAAAGAGATCATGGACGACAACACGCTGCTCGTTGTGGTCGATACGAACAAGCCGAGCATCACACAGTGTGAGGATCTGCTGTACATGGCGAAAATGATCGTCGTGCTGGATCATCACCGGCAGGGAAGCGATACGATCCGCAACTCGGTGCTTTCCTATATTGAGCCGTATGCATCATCCGCGAGCGAGATGGTTGCCGAGATTCTCCAGTATTTTACTGAGGGAATCCGCATCCGGAACGTGGAGGCGGACAGCATCTATGCCGGCATCATGATCGATACCGACAACTTTATGCAGAAAACAGGTGTCCGCACGTTCGAGGCGGCAGCGTTCCTGCGCCGCTGCGGTGCGGATGTGACGCGTGTGCGCAAGCTGTTCCGTGAGGATATGAACGATTACAAGGCAAGAGGAGAGACGATCCGCAATGCGGAGCTGTTCCGCGGCCAGTTCGCGATTTCCGAATGCCCGAGCGACTATGTGGACAGCCCTACGGTGGTCGGAGCACAAGCGGCGAACGAGCTGCTGAACATTGTCGGTGTCAAGGCGTCCTTTGTACTGACCGAGTATAAAGGCGTGATCTATATCAGCGCCCGCGCGATCGATGAGGTCAATGTACAGATCATCATGGAGCGGATGGGCGGCGGCGGTCATCTGAATATGGCGGGATGCCAGCTCGAGACCGTCAACATGGAGGGGGCGAGAAACCTTCTGAAATCAACCTTAACAGAAATGCAGGATGGAGGAGAAATCTGATATGAAAGTTATCTTACTGGAAGACGTAAAAGCACTTGGTAAAAAAGGACAGACTGTAAACGTAAGTGACGGATATGCAAGAAACATGCTTCTGCCGAAAAAACTCGGCATCGAGGCAACCGCAAAAAACCTGAATGAGCTGAAACTCCAGAAAGCACACGAGGACAAAGTGGCAGCAGAGCAGCTCGCTGAGGCACAGGCTTTCGCGAAAGAGATTGAGGACAAACAGGTTACCGTAGCAATCAAAGTCGGCGAGGGCGGAAAAGTATTCGGAAGCGTATCGGCAAAAGAGATCGCTGAGGCAGCAAAAGAGCAGCTCGGATACGACATCGACAAAAAGAAAATGCAGCTTCCGAACCCGATCAAGGTTCTTGGAACGACAGAAGTGCCGATCCGCCTGCATACCAAAGTAACTGCAAAGCTGAAAGTTATCGTAAAAGAAGCATAATTCTATGGAAGAAGCACTGATTAAACGAATCCTTCCGCACAGCATCGAGGCGGAGCAGTCGGTCATCGGTTCCATGCTGATGGGGCGCGAAGCCATCATGGCGGCATCGGAAATCCTGACGAGCGACGATTTTTACCAGCACCAGTACGGCGTCATTTTTGATGCCATGGTGGAGCTGTTCAATGAGGGAAAACCGGTCGATCTGGTCACCCTGCAGAACCGCCTGCGTGAAAAGGATGTTCCGCCGGAGATCAGTTCGATGGAGTTTGTCCGCGATCTTTTAAATGCGGTGCCGACTTCGGCGAATGTGCGCCATTATGCGAACATCGTCAGCGAGAAAGCGGTGCTGCGCCGTCTCATTAAGCTGACAGAAGAGATAGAGAATGACTGCTATCTGAACAAAGAGCCGGTGGAAGTCATCATGGAGGAGACGGAAAAGAAGATGTTCCAGTTATTGGGCCAGCGGAATTCCGGAGACTTCATGCCGATCCGCCAGGTTGTCATCAATACGCTGGAGAACATCGAGCGTGCATCGAAGACGAAGGGAAATGTCACGGGTATTCCGACCGGATTCACGGATCTGGACTACAAGACATCGGGTCTGCAGAACTCTGACTTTATCCTGATTGCGGCACGTCCGTCTATGGGTAAAACGGCGTTTGTCCTCAATATTGCGCAGTATATGGCGTTTAAGAAAGACAAAGCCGTTGCGATTTTCAGTCTCGAGATGTCGCGGGAGCAGCTGATGAACCGTCTACTCTCGATGGAGTCGAAAGTAGATTCCCAGCATCTGAGAACCGGAAACCTGAAAGACGACGAATGGAGCAAGCTGATCGAGAGCGCCGGCATGATCGGTGAATCCCGACTGATGATCGACGATACACCTGGTATCTCGATCGGAGAGATGCGGTCGAAATGCCGCAAATACAAGCTGGAGCACGGTCTTGATATCATCATCATTGACTACCTGCAGCTGATGTCGGGAAGCGGAAAGAGCTCCTCGGAATCGCGCCAGCAGGAGATTTCGGATATCAGCCGTTCCTTAAAAGCACTCGCGAGAGAGCTGAATGTGCCGGTTGTTGCACTGTCCCAGCTTTCCCGGGCTGTTGAGCAGCGTACCGACCACCGTCCGATGCTTTCCGACCTGCGTGAGTCGGGAGCGATCGAGCAGGATGCCGACGTTGTTATGTTTATCTATCGAGATGATTACTATAATAAGGATTCCGAGAATAAGGGAATCGCGGAAATCATCATCGCCAAACAGCGAAACGGCCCGATCGGAACCGTCAATCTGGTCTGGCTGCCGGATTATACGAAATTTGCGAATGCAGAGAGATAAAAGAAAATATTTGTAACTATTCAGAGCCATGCGAAATTGAGGGGAAAAGTGCGACTCATGCTTGCATGAATGAGCACTTTTCCCCTCAATTTCATATGGCGAGAAGCCACATCGAGATGTAGCGTAGCGGAATCGAGATGGGGCTCTGAATAGTATGGTGTCAGAACGTGTCGTGGGATAGTCCTGCGGCACGTTCTTTGTGTATAATTGTATGAAATTGTCGGAATATTACGATGAGATTTTCTTGCGGCAGGGGATAACAGATCCTATAATAAAGGGAAGAAGGGAGTGGCTGCCGTATGGAAAATAGAACGTATCTGGTCACGGAGGCGGAGAAGCTGACCGGGGAGAAAGCGCATGTGCTCCGGTACTGGGAGGACGAGCTCGGCATGGAAATCCACCGCAATTCGCTGGGACACCGCTGCTATACTGCGCAGGACATTCAGATTTTTCTGGGAATCCGGGAATTGAAGAAAAAGGGGCTTCATCTGAAAGCGATCCGCGAGCTGATGCCGAAGCTGGTGCAGGCAACGGCGGAGATCAAAGCGTTTCCGGCGGAAGCGGCAGAGACGGCAAAGGAGAAGCCGGATCCGGCAATACCGGGAAAAGCGGACGAAGTGCCGGAGGTGGTTGTCGATCTTCTGCCCGAGCGGGAAGCAGAACAGCTGGCGGACACTGTGATGCGGCAGGAAGAGGAGGAGCGTCAGACGGAATTTTACCGCGTGCTCGGCCGTCTGCTTGACCAGATGATACAGAAGAGGCGTCAGGAGGAACGGAGCCGCCGCGTGGACGAGGCGATCCGCCGCCACCAGCAGAGCCGGAGAGAAGCAGCGGCGACGCTGGAGCAGAAAGGAAAACGGACGAAAGCAAAACGGGGCCATCGGAACAATGGGTAAATTGGACAGAAAAAAAGAACGCCTGCGAGAGGCGTTCTTTTTGGATCCACGCGGAAATCCGACTTATTTTGCAGCCAGATAATCGTTGATCTGGTCTTCCAGAATCTGAGCGTCCAGGCCGTGAACCATAGCTGCTTCTTCCAGGGACTCACCCTGCGCAGAAGGGCAGCCGATGCAGTGCATGCCGGCTCCCATCAGGATTCCGATGATATTTGTATCCATTGCGATTAACTCGCCGATTGTCATGTCTTTCGAGATCTTTGCCATCTTAAAGTTCCTCCTTTAAATGTGTATATACCCGTCGTTCCGATTTTGACGGCTATTTTGATTATAGCGTACCCCCGGGGGGAATGCAAGAACAAATTCATAAGATTATAGAATGTTTATAATTTTGTACTTGTATTTCAGGGGGCAATCGTTTACAATGTGGATAGTACCGAAAGGGCCAAAAAATCTACAAGGAGGATAAGATCATGGCATATGTAATCACAGACGAATGTGTAAGCTGCGGAACCTGCGCTGGAGAATGTCCAGTAGAGGCTATCGCTGAGGGAGATTCCCATTACGAAATCAACCCGGATGTATGCGTTGAGTGCGGAACATGCGCAAGCGTATGTCCAACCGAGGCTATCACAGAAGAGTAATTTGTACGGAACGTACAAAAAAGGAAGTCTTTCGCGGACTTCCTTTTTTTATGCATACGTTTCAAAACTTACAGAGAAGCCAGCTCCTGCAGAGCATTCTCTTTTACCATTGCATTTCCATGTTCCAGCAGAAATGCTTCAGCGGCCAGGGAGAAGGATTCCTGTCTGCCGTACTCGGAAAGAATGTTGCAGACCTTGTTGAATTCCTCCGGTTTGCAGCCGGACTGGTGCAGAACGAGCTGATAGTTGGCATCTGCCGTGTTCTTATAGAGGGAATTGCTGCCGGTAAAATACTGGTTCAGCGCTTTTGCGGAGCTGATGACATCGTCGAGGGTTGAGAAGTGGAAGGTGCGTACCAGATCCACATTCTTTTCCTCGGATGCTGCAGGCTCTTTTTCGTTTTCCTTCTGTGCCGCTTTCTTTGCGATTTCCTGTGCCTTGTTCTTCACATCGCAGAGCTTGTGGAACAGGTCGATGATGTCGTCCGCGCCGGAATACTGTACCGGTTCCGGTCCGTCCGTATCGTCGCCGGATGGAGCAAATTTGGCGAAGCGGGTGTCGAGCTCCTGTGGATCCTCGACTCTGGTGATAATGAGGACAATGCTGTCCGGAGCCACCGGAACGGCCTCGACCATGAGCGGGGCATTATCCACATTGAAGCCGAACTGCTGGTTGGCTTCAAGCATCATATCCTGAAACAGGCTGCGGGCCTTTTCCGTGCCGTAAGCCAGTTCGCTGAGCTTTAAATTTCTTTCGGCAAGATCGGCGCTGGTCAGTGTGCAGCGGATCTTGTTATCATTGATTTTTTCTATTTTCATAACTCTCACGTCCTTAATTACTCTTTACTTATATAAATAGGGCTGCTTACGATATAGTATAACACATCACGGAAAGAAGTAAAGAACTTAAGATTTTTTTTACATTTCGCATAATTTTTTCAGAAATGAAGGGATAAACTTTATTTGTAATTCCCCCGGTTTGAAGTATAATAGGAGTTGGGGAAACCTTTGCTTCTGTCCGGAGGGTGCATACTCCGGCCGGAAGCAGGCACAGAAAAAACGGATCGGATAAGAAGGCGTCCCCGCGAAACATGATCATTGAAACTAAAAACAAAAGTATTTCATACGGATCGATGGGGCTTTCTTTTTTGTACGTCACAACTGCAAATAAGCCATGAAACAAACAATCGACAAAACTTTTTAAACAGATTTTCTGAAAAATACCCAATAGCAAAAAGCAACGATACTTTCGTTACTGTTCAATCAGCAGTGAAACACCTGCTGTTTCGCTGCGTAAGAACATGATTCAGGTGTGAGCAGCCCTCCTTTTGCGAAGCAAAACTTTAAATGAGGGCTGCGAATGTTACAGTTCGCTGGGAACCAGTGAACTGTAACGATACTTTCTGACTCGCATGCGGTTCCCTTGCGCATAACGGTTGCTATTGGGTATTTTTTTTGTTATAATGGGCGCAAGCGGGGAGATCTTCAGAGCGAAGAAAAGGGGAAAAGAACACATGAAGGAGCAACAGAAGAAAAAAGCAGCGCCGGTACTGGTCGTACTGATTCTGATCGTGCTAGTCGGTGCAGCAGGCGTTGTTTCATTTTTGATAAACCGATATAAACCCGGAACCGAATACATGGCCGGGAACGAATATTTTAACCTGACAGACGAAAACAGCGTTGCGCTGATCCAGAACGGAGAACTTCTGGAAGAGCAGGCCGTCCTTATCGGAGGAGAGCCGTATGCGGCGTACACATATGTAGAATCCCAGCTGAACAGCTGCTTCTACTGGGATGAAGAAACAAAAGGAATCCTGCTTACAACGAGCGGCGGCGTGCAGACACTGCTTCCGGGCGATGCGGCCGTTGCCAAAACACCGGGCGGACAGCCTGCCGTACAGCAGGAGAGCGACGGAACGGTTTACATTTCGCTGGATGTCGTAAAAGAATACACAGATCTCGACTATGCATATTACAGCGATCCCAACCGTGTTGTAATCCGGAATGAATGGGTCGGCGTGGAGCAGGCGACGGTACAGTCAGGCACCGCGCAGGTGCGCCAGAAAGGCGGCATCAAGAGTCTGATTTTTGCGGATGTACAGAAGGGTGACACCCTGCTGTATCTGGAAAATCTGGACAACTGGTGCAAAGTCATGACGGCGGACGGCTATACCGGATACATCCAGACAGAGGATATCTCCGAGCCGGAGGCCATCGAAGCGCGGACGGCAAAGAAAGATTCCTATGAAAGAATTACACGGGATCACAAAATCAATCTGGTCTGGCATCAGAGCACATCGACCGAGTCGAACGACGCGATGGCAGAGATGACAGCAGAAATGACTGGCGTGAACGTGATTTCACCGACCTGGTTTTCCGTGACAGACGAAACCGGTACGATTTCCAGCCTTGCGAGCGCCGATTACGTGAAACTGGCGCATGACGCGGGACGGGAAGTCTGGGGATTGATTGATAACTTTAATGAAGCATTTGACGAAACAACCGATCTTGCCTACGCATCCGTGCGCAGCAGAATCATTGAGCAGCTGCTCGCTGAGGCAGCATCGTGCGGCATGGACGGCATCAACGTGGATTTCGAGAATCTGAAAGAGGCCGGAATCCCGCATTACCTGCAGTTTCTGCGGGAACTGACGAGCGCGGCGCATGCACAGAATCTTGTGGTGTCGGTCGATACGCCGGTACCGCAGGCCTACACGATGTATTATCAGCGCGGCGAGCAGGCAAGATTTGTGGACTATATGATTGTCATGGCCTATGACGAGCATTTCGCGGGAAGCGAGGAGGCAGGCTCTGTTTCATCCCTTCCGTTTGTACAGCAGGCCGTGGAGGAGATGACGCGGGTGATGCCTGCCGATCAGGTGATCTGCGGAATCCCGTTTTATACTCGTGTCTGGACGGAAAAGTTCGGACAGAGCGCCATTACCAGCGAGGTGCTGGGCATGGATGGCACCAAAAACTATGCCAAAGAGAATCAGATGACAGAAACCTGGGATGCATCCCTTGGCCAGAATGTGGCAACGGTAGAAACTTCCGATGCCAGATACACGATCTGGATGGAGGATGAGCAGTCCATGGAGGAAAAACTGAAAGTGATCCAAAGCGCCGATCTCGCCGGAGTGGCAGAGTGGAAGCTCGGATTCGAGTGCGCAGACGTCTGGAGTCTGATTTCAGAATATATTGAAACAAACAGTTGACGAGGAGTCCGGGAAGGATAAGGGGAATGATAAAAGCCCGGGCACGAAGGAGGAGTATATATGTCAGAAAACAATCACGAAGAATTATTTAAAACAACGCTGATGGGCGGTTTCGATAAGGACGATGTCATGACGAAAGTGCAGAACCTGAAAGATCAGGCGTATGCCGCTCAGAAGAAACTGGAAGCGAAGATCGAGGAAAAAGAGCAGGAAATCGAGAAGCTGAACCGCAAGATCCGCGAGCGTGAGGATAAAATCGAGGAGCTCGAAAAAAATATTCATGAGAAATACCAGAGCTATATCGACAATTATGACAGCATCAGCGGCCTTGTGTTTGAGGCACAGGTGAAAGCGAAAAAACTGACACAGGAAACAGAAGATGCTTGCCGCGAGAAAACCGAAGAGACCGATGCAGCGTGCAGAAAGCTGACGGAGGAAACGGAGGAGAGCTGCAGAAAGCTAAAAGAAGAGACCGAGGAAGCCTGCCGCCGGAAAACCGAAGAAACGGACGAGTCCTGCCGCGGGAAAACGGAGGAAACGGATGAGGCGTGCTGCAAAAAGAGAGAGGAGACAAACGAGTCCTGCCGGAAACAGAGGGAGGAGACAAAGGAATCCTGTGCAAAGCAGCGCCGCGAGACGAAGGAACAGTGCGAATACATGGTAGAGAGCGCACGTCAGAAGGGCGAGGAACTGGCTGCTGTTTATGAAGAAAAACTGCAGGCCGAAGCAGAAGAAATCCAGAGCCATATGGACGCGGAACTGCAGAAAGCCAACACCAGATACCAGAAGATTTACGCCGAGATGGAAACCATGACAAGTGTACTCGAGAAGAACCGCAGAATTTTTGAGGAGACTTTTGCCGGCATCGAAAAAATGCGTGAGGAGATGAAACGTTCTGCGTCGGAAGTGGAAACCTTCATGAAAGATCCGGTAAAAAGTATCTTTCCCGGAGAGGCAAAAGAAACAGCCGCAGAGCCAGGCAGTGAAGATACCGCAGAAGAAGCAGAGGAAGAAGACGAAATCGTCGAAAATTCCGCAGTCATCGATCTCGAAAATGAGCCGGATTATCTCGATGATGACAACGACGAAGAAGAGGATGAAATCCCGAATCGCGCGCATGATGAAGAAGATGAGGAAGAGTAACCGGAAGCAATAAGAGTTGTAACCTGCCCCGCTGCTGCATAAAATGACCAAGAAAGGAAATTTGCAGCAGGGGGCTTTTCATTTGGAAAAAGGGAAAAAACTGGAATGGCTGATGGCGGTGATTCTGCTTTCGGCGGCGTATGTTCTGTCCCGCGAGGGCGCACGGCTGGTGGCAGCACAGAAGGCAGCCACAAAAGTAGTGGTGCTGGACAGCGGCCACGGCGGCGACGATCCCGGCAAAATCGGGGTAAACGGTGTCAAAGAAAAGGACATCAACCTTGCGATTGCCCGTCTGCTGAAAAAGAAGCTGGAAAAGCAGGGAATCCTTGTGGTGATGACGCGGGAAGGGGAGGATGATCTCTCCGATCCAGGAGCCGTGAATGCGAAAGTGCAGGATCTGCAGCGGCGCGTGCAGCTGATTCATGAAAAAAAGCCGGACTGTGTGATCAGCATTCACCAGAACAGCTACCCGGATGCGGCGGTTAAAGGGGCGCAGGTGTTTTATTATACGGATTCAAAAGAAGGCGAAAAACTGGCGCTCTGCATGCAGGCTGCGCTGGTTGCGGGGCTCGATCCGGCGAATCACAGGAAAGCCAAGGGAAACAAAACGTATTACATGCTGAAGAAGACAGACGCAGTGCTGGTGATCTGCGAGTGCGGATTCCTCTCAAATCCGGAGGAGGAAGCGCTCCTGAACACAAAGGAGTACCAGAAAAAGGTGGCGGATGCACTGTGTGACGGCGTTTTAACGTATCTGGGAGAAAAGAAGAATGGCAAAGAGAAGACACAGACGAAGACGGAAGAGACCGCTGCGGGCGCTGCTTCCGCTTATGCTTGCCCTGCTGGCGGCTTATCTGGTATTCGGAGAATTTGATGAGAGCGATCCCGCGCAGAACGGAAGCGGAGCGGACAGCAGCACTGCTTCACAGACGGCAGACGAAAACAATGGTCTGTCAGAGAATGGCGCAACACAGTTTCAGGCGGAAAATACAGATGAGGAGGAGCTGGCGAAGCGGTATTATTACAGCCAGCTCGATGAAAACAGACAGATGATTTACCGCGAACTGGTGCAGGGAATCGCGGAACACCAGGAAACCATCATCACAAAAGGCGGCGATCCCGATGTGACGGCGGAGGTTTACGGATGGGTCTATATGGATTACCCGGAGTACTGCTGGATCAACGGAGCATCACATGTCACGGGATACGGTGAGCCGAAAAACTACTGTGAGGTAGTTCCAGAATACACGATTTCTGCGGAGGAGATCACAGGCCGCCAGACCCAGATCAAAGGGGCGGGAAATGATTTCTTAAGTGATATCGACCGTTCGATGGATGACTATGGGAAGATCAAGGCTGTCTTCGAAAAATGTATCCGGCAGATTGATTATGTGAAAGATGCGCCGGAGAATCAGACACTCTACAGCGGACTTGTGAACGGACAGACGGTCTGCGCAGGCTATGCCAGAACGTTCCAGTATCTGATGAACCGCCTGGACATCCCGGTCATTTATGTGACGGGAACGACAGACACCGGCGAGGCGCACGGCTGGAATATCGTAAAGTGCGGAGACAATTATTACAACGTCGATGTAACCTGGGGCGACCCGGTATTCGCAGAGGGCGAGAGCGGCGAGTACAATCTGCCGGACGACCTGATCTACTACGATTTTCTCTGCGTTTCTGATGCGGAATTTTCGGACACGCATCAGGCGGATACGAATCTGCCGCTCCCGGCGTGCAATGCAGATGACCTCGAGTATTACCGCCAGATCGGCCGGTACATGGATGCATTTGATGCGACGCAGATTCTGTGGGAAATGGAGACGGATATTGAAGAGACAAAAGAGTATTCCGAATTTAAATTTGCCACCGATGATCTGATGGCGCAGGTCATGGAAGCCCGACCGGAGCTTCTCGATAAGGCTTCCGGCTATCTTTGCAGCTATTACGGACTCGGGTCCGTAAAATATACATACAGCGAGGATACGGCGACAAGAAAGCTGATGGTATTCTGGCAATATAAAGGAGAACCGAGTGAATGACGGCATCATCGGCACCGCATGCGTAGGCATCGCGCATCATGGTTTCCGCCTGCGGAGGCCCCATGGTCAGCACGGTCACGGTTCCGCCAAGTTTTTCACGGAGAGAAATTGCGGTTTCGAGTGCAAAAAGATCATATGGATTCATCCGTGTATCGCCGGACATCCGCTTCATGGCGCCGGTTTCCGGATCGATATCCACTTTCGCGCCGGCCGGCACCTGTTTCATACATACAATTATCTTCATTTCTTTTTCCTTTTGCACTTTTTGACTTTGACGCGTTAAAACACTGCGTTGTTATAGCACGAAAGTATAGGAATGTCGAGAAAAAATATCAAATTTGCCGATAGAGAGGGAAGAAAGAAACCCGGGATTGGACAAAATGCCAAAGGAAAAGGGACAAGAGCCTGCGCCGGCGTTAAGAATATCCCCCGTGGGGGCTTGTGAAAAAGGCCGATTTTTGGTAGAGTAAAGGGATATTTGAGCGGTTGGAAAACGGCCGCGCCGGGAAAGTTAAGAAAAAGAAGAAAGAAGCGGAAGATATGGAACAGGAATTATTACAGGAAATTGCCTCCTACTGGGGAACCCGTGCGGAGGGGTATTCTGAGGTCAATGAAAAAGAACTGGCGGGAAGCCAGAGAGAAGCGTGGCTGCATGTATTAGAGGAGCAGTTTCCAGAGAAAAAGAAAGAAGAGATGAAGATTCTCGATATCGGAACTGGCCCGGGATTCTTCCCGATGATTTTGTCGGAGGCAGGTTATACGGTGACGGCTGTTGACTACACGGAGGAGATGCTGGAAAAGGCGAAAGAGAATCTGGGAAAATATACGAAATACGGTCTGGAGCGCGTGACGCTGCAGCGGATGGATGCACAGAATCTGGAGTTTGCGGATGAGACCTTTGATGTTGTCATTTCCAGAAATCTGACCTGGAATCTGGAAAAGCCGGAGCAGGCATACCAAGAGTGGATGCGTGTCCTGAAACCGGGCGGCGTGTTGCTCAATTTTGATGCGAACTGGTACGGTTATCTCTATGACGAGGAGAAAAAAGAAGCGTACGAGGCAGACCGGAAGAAAGTGGAAGAGCAGCAGCTCGACGACCATTATCTGTGCACGGACATTGACCGCATGGAAAACATTGCGCGCCAGGTGCCGCTCTCTGCGATGGAACGGCCGGCGTGGGATACGAAGGTGCTCGAATCCCTCGGCGTCTGTTCCATTCAGACCGATTCCGAAATCTGGAAGCGCGTCTGGAGCGAGGAAGAGAGACTGAACTATGCATCGACACCGATGTTTCTGGTGCGCGCGGAAAAAAGCGCAGAGCAGTCCTTCCAGCTTGGTGATGTGACCGTCCGCCGCAGCGAAAAATATCAGGCGGCTTCCGAAGATGGCCTCTGGTATCAGGCGGCAAAACCGGGCGATATGGTAACAGAAGGGGGCCCTGTCGTTGCTTACGGAAGAATTGTGCGCGAGCCGGAGTACGACGACCGCAAAGAGCAGATTGTCCATTACTGGGAGAAACGGAGCGAGAGCTTTTTAGAGCAGAGACGCTCCGAACTTGCAAACCCGATTGCGAAGCGCTGGATGAAAGAGATTGAAAAACAGATCCCGGCGGGAAGACGGTTAAAGATCCTTGATGTGGGCTGCGGAGCCGGATTTTTCTCGATCCTGCTGGCAAAAGAGGGCCACGAGGTCTTCGGCATCGACCTGACACCGGAGATGATTGAGAATGCAATCCAGCTTGCCGAAGAAGAGAACGCCGACTGCTGCTTCCAGGTCATGGACGCGGAAAATCCGATGTTTGCGGATGAAACGTTCGATGTTGTCATTTCCCGAAACCTGACGTGGACGCTGCCGAATGCGGAGCATGCTTACGGCGAGTGGATGCGTGTGCTGAAAACGGGCGGTGTGTTGCTGAACTTCGATGCCAATTACGGAAAAGAAGATGTTGCCGATACGAAGGGACTTCCGGAGGCACATGCCCATTTCAAGGTTGGAAACGAGATGCTCGAAGAGTGCGAACGGATCAAATCACAGCTCCCGATCAGCCGCAAAAACCGGCCGGCGTACGATGTGGCGGTGCTGTGCGAAAACACAGCGGGAGAAATCCGCATTGATACGAGCCTTGGAAAACGCATTTATCTGGAAAAAGACGAGTTCTATAACCCGGCACCGATGTTTTCGATTTGTGCCGTGAAGCAGTAAAGGAGTATTTGTGAAAAAATATCTGTTAAAACGACTGCTTCGCCTGATTCCGGTATTCCTCGGCGTGACGATTCTCGCTTTTCTGCTGACGGGACTTTCCTCGGTCGATGCAGTGGATTTAAAAGAGAGCAGCAGCGGCGGCGTGATGTCGGAGGCGGAAAAAGAAGCGATGCGGGAGGAGCTGGGACTGAATGAGCCGAAAGCTGTCCAGTATCTGCAATGGCTGAAAAACGCCGTGCGCGGCGACTTCGGGGAGTCGTACATTTCCGGCAAACCGGTGCTTGTAAGCTTCTGCGAAAAACTGCCCGCAACGATTGCACTTGCGGCGCTGGCGCTTGCCATGACGGTCTGTCTTTCGTTTCCGCTCGGTATCTTAAGTGCAAAATATCAGAATACGTGGGCGGACCGCAGTATCAGCCTGTTCTGCTTTGCAGGTAATTCGTTTCCGGGGTTTTTCACTGCACTTCTTCTCTTGTATTTCTTTTCGCTGAAATGGAATCTTTTTCCGGTTCTCAGTATGGGAAAGGGATGGAAAAGCTGTGTGCTTCCGGCGGCGACGCTTGCGGTTTCGATGACGGCAAAATACACCCGTCAGGTGCGTTCTGCCGTGCTTTCAGAGCTGGAGCAGGAGTACGTGGCGGGTGCACGGGCACGTGGGTTAAGTGAAAACCGGATTCTGTTTGGAAATGTATTAAAATCCGTGCTGCTTCGGATGGTCACGCTGCTGTTCTTATCCGCCGGTTCGCTGCTTGGAGGAACCGCCATCGTTGAGACGATTTTCATGTGGAATGGTGTCGGAAAAATGGCCGTGGATGCCGTTTCCATGCACGATATTCCCGTGATCCAGGCGTATCTGGTGTGGATGGCGGCGATCTATCTGCTGCTGCATCTCATTGCTGATCTGCTGATGGGTGCACTGGACCCGCGGGCGAAGCTGGAGGGAATGCGATGAAAAAAGAACAGAAAAGAAAGATCCTTTTTTATGGCATCCTCGCCGGTGCACTGCTGCTGTTTGCCGCGTGTGCGGCCCATCTGGCACCGTACGATCCGTATGAGCAGAATCTGGAACTGTCCCTTCTTCCGCCGTCCGCGGCGCACTGGATGGGGACGGACCGCTATGGAAGAGATCTGTTTTCAAGGATTCTCTCCGGCGCGCGGGTCAGCATTTTTTCAGCACTTCTTGTCGTTGCGGCAAGCGCTCTGATCGGAACACTCGCCGGAATTTTCAGCGGCTGGCTGGAAGGTAAAACGGATACGGTTCTGATGCAGATCTCCGATATTTTTCTGGCCTTTCCGGGTATGGTATTTGCAATCGCATTTTCCGGCGTTCTGCAGAGCGGCATGACGGGAGCCGTTGTGTCGCTGATCCTTGTTTCCTGGCCAAAATATGCACGGCTTGCACGGAACCGTGTGCTGGCATTGAAACACATGCCGTTCATCGCGGCGGCGCGCCTTACAGGAAACGGAACATGGAAGATGATCGGACGCCATATTCTGCCGAATCTTGCGGGGCAGACGATTGTCACAGCGGTGCTTGATATCGGAACGATGATGCTGGAAATCGCGGGTCTGTCCTTCCTCGGCCTTGGTGCGGAAGCGCCGTCGGCGGAGTGGGGAGCGATGATGAGCAACGGAAGAAGTATGCTGCAGACCGCGCCCTGGGTCATTCTGGCGCCGGGACTGGCGATTTTTCTGACCGTTCTTGTCTGCAATCTGCTTGGTGAGGCGGTACGGAAAACGGTGGATCAGGGATAAGGGGCAAACGAAAATGGAAACAAAGGGAGCAAAAACATGAGCGAAAAACTGCTGGAAATCAGCGGCCTTTCTGTCTGTTATGAGGGGGAGCAAATTTTAAATAACATCTGTTTTTCCGTCGAAAAAGGAGAAACCGTCGGCATCGCCGGGGAGTCGGGCAGTGGAAAAAGTACCTTGCTGCGAGCGATCCTGCGGCTGATGGGAAAGAATGGCTCCATCACCGGCGGGCAGATCACATTTCGCGGAGAGGAGCTGACGGGCATGTCCGAAAAGAAGCTGCGGAGTCTGTGCGGTTCAGAAATTGGTATGATTTTCCAGAATACAGGGGCATCACTCTGTCCGACCCGGAAAATCGGAGCACAGATCTGTGAAAGCGTGCGCGCACATGAGAAACGCTGCGGATTCATCACCCCGATTTCTGGGGGAATGTCTGGCAGAAAAAGCCGCAGAGAAATCAAAGATATGACGCTCCAGCGATTTGCGGATATGGGGCTTTCGGATGGCGAGACGATCTGGAACAGCTATCCATCGTCGCTCTCCGGCGGCATGAACCAGCGCGTCGGGATTGCGCTCGCAATGCTGCTGCATCCATCGCTTCTTCTGGCGGACGAGCCGACGAGTGCACTCGATGTGGTTTCGCAGGCGCAGGTGCTGCGGGAGCTTCAGGCGTTGCAGCAGAAAGAGCAGACGGGGATGGTGCTGGTGACGCACAATCTTGCGGTTCTCGAGCAGATGGCAGACCGGGTTGCTGTTTTGAAGGATGGAAACATCGTGGAGCAGGGGGAGACAAGGACGGTTTTCGATCACCCCAAGGACGAATATACAAAAAATCTCCTTGCGGCTGTGCCGGGAAGAGGGAAGAACGATGCATAATCATAACATGCTGGAAGTAAACAACTTAAGCAAAAACTTTGCTGGAACCGGCCGGGAAACGGAATTTGCCGCCGTGGACGGCATCAGCTTCACACTGGATGCGGGGGAATGTCTTGGCCTGATCGGGGAGAGCGGATGCGGAAAAAGCACGACGGCCCGTCTGATCACCGGATTGGTCCAGGCGGATGCAGGCAGCGTTCTGTTGGAAGGCGAGGAAATCCTCGGAAGAAAAGGCAGGCGGCAGCGCGAAGTTTACCGGAAAATACAGATGGTCTTCCAGACCCCGCAGGATTCCTTCGATCCAATGCAGACGCTCGAAACCGGGATTCTGGAAGCTTTTCGGAATCAGGGAATGAGCCGGAAAGAGACGTGTCTTCATCTGCCGGAGCTGCTGAAAAAAGTGGAACTTAGTTCGGAAACGGCGATGCGCTATCCCCGCGAGACGAGCGGCGGAGAGTGCCAGAGAGCCGCAATTGCGCGGGCTCTTGCTGTGCAGCCGTCTCTTCTGATCTGCGACGAGGCAACGAGTGCGCTCGATGCGGCGGTACAGGCGCAGATCGTTCAACTGCTGAAAAAACTGCAGCGGGAAGAAGGACTTGCGATGCTGTGGATCGGCCACGACCTTGTGCTGGTGCGGGAACTCTGCAGCCGTGTGATTGTCATGCGGCAGGGAAAAATCGTGGAGCAGGGGGAGACGCGGGAGGTATTGGAGTACCCGAAAGAGGAATACACGAAACTGTTGATGGAGTATAGTCTGTGAGAAAACTGTTGAAACAGAAAATCAGACAGCAGAAATGGTGGTGCCATTTGCGAAAACAGGAGAAGTACAGAATGCAGAGAAAGAACGGCAGAAGGAAAAAAATTGCATATGTTTTGTGCGGCATTCTGGCGGTGGTACTGTTTTCCGGTTGTCAGAGCACAGCGGCAGATGGTACAGATGAAAAAGTTTTCGTATACGGCGACACGACATTCAACGCCGAAAACGACGAGTCCGATGTCAACCCGCACAACGGCTATTCCGGCTGGGCGTGTATCCGCTATGGGATCGGTGAGACGCTGTTTCATTATTCCGATTCTATGGAGATCGAGCCATGGCTGGCAGAAAGCTATGAGCTTGTGGACGATACAACATGGCGGATTACACTGCATGAAGGCATCTCCTTTACGAGTGGGCGCACTCTCGACGCGGAGGCGGTCAAAGAATGTCTCGAGGATCTGATCGCAGTACATGACCGTGCACGCGGGGATCTGAAAATTGAGAGCATCGAGGCAGACGGCCTGATCGTAACGATTCACACCGAACAGCCTGTCCCGGCGCTTCTGAATTATCTGTCTGACCCATATGGATGCATCATTGATATGCAGGCAGGTGTGACGGATGACGGCAATGTCGCCGGAACCGGCCCGTACCGCGCAGTACAGGTGGAGACGGATCAGGGACTGACGCTCATGAAAAATGACAATTACTGGAACGGAACGCCAAAGCTCGACCGGATCGAAGTAAAAACGATCCGCGACGGCGATACGATGACGATGGCGTTACAGTCAGGCGAGCTCGACGCGGCGTACGGCCTGCCGTATTCCAATCTGATCCTGTTCCGCGATGAACCATACACGATTTCTTCGGCGGATACGTCGCGTACCTTCTTCGGACAGTTCAACGGATCATCCGGGGTGCTGCAGGACGACCGCGTGCGCGAGGCAGTCATCGGAGCGATCGACCGGCAGGGCTTTGTGAATACGCTGATGGAAGGAAACGGAAGCGTGGCGGAAGGCCCGTTCCCCTCTTACTTTGCATTCGGCGACAGCAAAGTGCAGGAGGAGTCCTATGATCTTGAGTATTCCAGAGAATTGCTGGCTGGAGCAGGCTGGACCGATGAGGACGGCGACGGCTACGTGGAAAAAGACGGAAAACGCCTGACCATCTGCTGGCTCACGTATCCGAGCCGCCAGGAACTGCCGCTTCTCGCGGAGAGTGCACAGGCATCGCTGAAGAAAATCGGAATCGAAGTACAGATCCAGTGCACGGCAAATCATCTGGAACTGCTGAAAAAAGGAAACTGGGATGTTTATGTCAGCGCATTTGTCAGCGCACCGACGGGCGATCCCGAGTATTTCTTTACAACGCACTGCCTGCAGGATTCCTCCAAGAACCGCGGCGGTTATTACAGTGAGACACTCGAGATGCTGGAGCAGCAGTTAAGCGGCGAGTTTGATACCGAAAAACGAACCGAACTGGCCATCGAGATGACGCAGACGCTGCTGGATGACCACATGTTTTTCTTCGCATCACACCTCAAGATGTCGATGATATCCGGCGAGGGCGTGACGGGGCTTACGGCGCATCCGTGTGATTATTATGAAATTACAGTCAATTTGGACAAAAACAAATGATTATTTGGCAAAAGAGCAGAAAATGTGGATTTTCTGCTCTTTCTGCGTTATGATAGGAAAAGAACAGCACTGCGACGGTGCCAGAGAAGAGAAAAGGAGAAGTTACGATGCGGAAAGAAGAATTGAGAACATATATTGAAAACCACGAATCCGAAATGATCGAGGATCTGAAAAGCCTGATCCGGATTCCAAGCGAAAAACAGGCGGCAGAGCCAGGCAAACCATTCGGCGCACCGGCGGCAGAAGCACTGGCGCAGGGAATCGAAATTCTGGAAAAATACGGCTTTGCCGTAACCAACTACGACAACTACGCGATTGCATCTGACTTTAATCAGGAAGAAAAGGGCCTTGATATTCTCGCCCATCTCGATGTCGTACCGGCAGGCGAAGGCTGGCAGGAGACCGATCCATTCACCCCGCTCATCAAAGAAGGAAAAATGTTCGGCCGCGGAACCGCAGACGACAAAGGACCGGCGATCGCAGCTATCTACGCAATGCGCGCTGTCAAAGAACTCGGTTACCCATTAAAGAAAAACGTCCGTCTTGTCCTCGGTTCCGACGAGGAGTGCGGAAGCTCTGACCTCGAATATTATTATAAGAAAGAAGTGGAAGCACCATGCACCTTCTCACCGGATGCCGAATTCCCGGTCATCAACATTGAAAAAGGCGGCATGCGCGGCCACTTCGAAAAAACATCCGATGCCGGAACGACAGGCGTGCGCCTCGTATCCTTACAGGCCGGCACAAAACTGAACGTTGTACCAGGCAAAGCATATGCAGAGCTTGCCGGCATGGCAAAAGAAGACCTGAAAACCTGCGCTGACGAGACTGAGCAGAAGACCGGCGTTTCCTTCGTTCTGGAAGACACCGAAAACGGCAATATAAAAATCACCGCCTGCGGTGCCTTCGCCCACGCATCCACCCCGGAAATGGGTAACAACGCACTGACCGCACTGCTGCAGCTTCTCGCATCCGTTGGAATGGAAGAGAGTGAACTGAAAAACGACATCAGTTTCCTTGCAAAAGTTTACCCGCACGGCGACGGCAAAGGCGCAGGCCTCGGTGTCGCCATGTCAGATGAAGAGTCCGGCGAGCTCACCTTAAGCCTCGACCTCATGAACTACGACGGCAAAACCTTGACTGGTTCCTACGACTGCCGCGCCCCGATCTGCGCGACAAAAGAAAACCTGTATGATACTGCCGAACAGAATATGAAAAAAGGCGGCTTTTCCATGGAAGGCAGTGCCATGTTCCCGCCACACCACGTTCCGGCAGATAGCCCGTTCGTTCAGACGCTGCTGCAGTGCTATACCGATGTCACCGGCAAACCGGGAAAAGCCTTTGCGATCGGCGGCGGAACGTATGTCCATCACCTGAAAAACGGTGTTGCGTTCGGCTGTGCGGACCTTGAAATTGACAATCGCATGCACGGGGCAGATGAATTTGTAGAAATCGAATGCCTGAAACAGTGTGTTGTGATCTTTGCAGAGGCGATTCTGCGGATCTGCGGGGAATAAAAATCCCGTCAGTACAAGATGAAAGCAGAGTCCTTATGCTGTGAACCATTTTGAGCGGTGTGGGACTCTCTTACCAAAGAAGAAGGAATAGATGAGGGCGGATAAATGAGGGAAACACTGGGAGTTTTGCTGGGATTTTTTCTGGCAGCCGTACTTGGCTATCTGATTTCAGAAATCGCGCAGAAGGAACAGGAGAAAGAAGTTCTGGAAAGCTATATGGATTCCCTTCAGGAGATTTATGAAGTGATCCGGCAGAGAATGGATGTGACGAGAAAATTCCGTCATGATCTTCTGAGCCATGTGCAGACGCTGGAGTATCTGATAGAAAAGCAGAAAAATCCGGATGGGGAGCTTCGAAAATATGCGGATCAGCTGACAGAAACATATCGGAAAATCCAGAAAGGAACCTTCTGCCGGGATGAGATCACAGATGCATTTCTGATGATGGAGAAACAGGTCTGTATAGAAAAAGAGATTCCCTTTCAGATCCAGGTATCGAAAACCTGCATGGAATGGATGATGCCCGTAGAACGAATCGGTTTTTTACATAATTTACTGGATAATGCAATCGAAGCGAACGGAAGAATTCCGGAAAAGGAAAGAAAAGAGCTTTCTTTTTGGATAGAAGAAGATTCCGATTCCTGTACGGTGAAATTGAGAAATGCGCTTGCAAGCAAAGAGGTTTTCAACTTATCAACCTGGAAAACAGATGGAGCAGAACACGGCGTGGGAACCAAAATCATTCGTGCCATTGTTGAAAAATACCACGGAACCGGCAAAACCTTCTGGGATAAAGAAAAACACAGCCTGGAGCAGACTATTGTTTTTCCGATCGAACATCCGACAGAAAAGAGGGAAAAAGAATGAAAGATCCTAACCTTAGCGAACTGGTCCGGACCTGTATTCGCTGCTGGCTGTATCTGGTTCCACAGGCGTTTCTTGGCATTCACCTGTTTGACATGTTTATGCGGAGAAAAAACAGCATAAAGCCTCTGATGATCTGGCAGCTTCTGCGGGTATTTCTGATCGGTGGCATCAGCGACATCATTCTGCGGGGATACTATGGAGATGAGAGCTGGTGGGGAATTCTGATGATGTTCTGTTCGGTTGTCATCATGATAGCAAACACCGTTCTCATTTACTACACCTTTGAGGGCAGCCTTCCTAAGGTTGTGCTGGGCGCGATGCTGGCCGATATCGTAACGTCCATGATTCATTACCCGGCAATCTGTATTGTGGATCTTTTGGCAGGGCGTCCTCTCTATATTCTGAAATGCCCGGTAGAACCATGGGATTTACTGATTCCGGTTCTGGAATATCTGTTTTACAGGCTGGAGAAAAAAACAATCCTTCATGTTCTGAGAAGATATAGAGATTTTGAGGCCAGGTACCTGAAAATTATCTGGGTTTTTGTCTATTTTCTTCCGGTTCTATACTATGTGCCGAACGGACTGACGGACATACAGGTGATGTTTCTGGATGATATTCTGGTTATTCTGATTATGGTATTCAGCATTTTAAGCATAGTGCAGCGTCAGCGCCGGGTAATGAAGGATTATAAATTTCTTTCCGAACAGCAGAAAATGGCAGAATACCATTACCAGGTTCTGACAGAGCAGATTCCCAAAATGGAACAATATCAGCAGACCATTTCGGAGCAGATGGAAAAAATTATGGCCGGGACTGCCCAAATATCTGGGGAGACGCTGAAACAGTATGCGGACAGCCTCAAAGCAATCAGTCATCAGGTGCGGCAGGGGATTTACTGTAAAGATCGAATGACAGATGCGGTTTTGTGCGCATGGAAATCAAATCTGGAGAATAAAAAAATCGAACTGCATTACGAGATTGAGGGATACGATCGGGGAGAAATCGAAGAACAGGATCTGGCCAAAATCCTGATCGGAATCTTAAACTGGGGAGAAAATCTTGTGAAAAGAGAAGAACACCGGGAAATACGGATGAAGATCACAGGGGTGAAAAATCAGCTGATTCTGGAATGCCTGACCTCTTCCGGACGCCAGAATCCGATGAGCCGGAAGCTGTTTCGCGGACTCGTGAAAAAGTACAATGGAAAAATACAGGAGAAAAAAGAAAAGACCGGGAAATTTGGTCTGACTGTTATTTTGTCCAGGTACGTCAGCCTTTAACCGAATCAAGCAAGTCCCCTGTTTCCATTGCGAAAAGCAATAAGCAGTGGGTGGGGACTTGCTTGTATCAGGAGGAGTGCAAGCTCCTTCTGATAAACTGCGGAGCAGTTATTCGGTTATGAGCAAGTAGCGAAGCGGATTGCGAATATCCGTTTGACTATGAGAACAGACAGAAAGTACGACTGGAGAAAAAAAGAACATGGATTTAAGAATAGGAATTTGCGATGACGCGCCGGACTGGCGGGAAAAAACGAGAGAAACTGTGAAACATTGTACAGACCAGATGGCAAATAGCGTAGAAATTTATTCCTTTCAGAATGGAAACGAACTGCTGTCAGAAGAACATCCCCCCATGCATATCCTGTTTATGGACATTGAAATGTCGGATGAAAATGGAATTGACCTGGCGATGGAAGTCAACCGGAAATGGCCAAAATGTCAGGTCGTTTACCTGACAAATTTCTGGTCCTATGCAATGGAAGTTTACGAGACACGTCATGTTTACTATATTGTAAAAGAAAAATTCGAGGAAAAACTGCCGGGTGTGCTGGAAAAGGCGATAGAACAGCTGCGGAAACAGAACAGAAGGGTTGTTCTCCAGTGCCATGGAGGTGTAAAAGCAAGTCTGAAGCTGGATGACATTCTGTATTTTGAACGGGACCGGAGAGTCACCTATGTGATTACAAAAGAAAAAGAATATACGGTGGACGAGAAAATCCCGGAGATCGAAGAGCGGATCGCGAGCGATGATTTTGTAAGATGCCATACCAGCTTTCTGGTCAATTTTTCCTGTGTGAAGGAATGCACGAGAAAGAAATTGCTGCTGGAAAATGGAAAAACGGTGGATGTCAGCAGAAGCTACTGGAAAAAGACGGAAGATGCCTATGTGGAATGGATGAAGCGGTGGGCGAGATAGGAAAAGAATAGAATAGGGATAGAAAAGAGAAACAATACTGCACTGGGAAGGTGTGGTATTTTTTTATGCAGAAAATAGGGAGAGAAGATAGAGAAATTGAAGAAGAATGCTGATTATTACCGAAAAAGTGCAAATTATGCAGAATGTATAGGAAAAAATGCGATATATGGTATGATTTTTCGCATAAGTACCATAAAAGACCATAAAAAATTCTCATGGAATATACAAAGAAATATTACATGAGAATTGAAAGAATGATCAAATGGTTTATAGAGGTTTATAGATTTTTTTCAAGTTCATTCATCTCCTGCTGTTTAAGAAGCAAATCCAGCATTTGATTTACGGTCAACAGCGTGGAGGTATTACAGCGGCTGAGTTTTTCTGCAATTTCTTCATCAATCAGGCGGTCGCGCTTGGCATATTGGGTATCAAGAAGGAAATAATCAAGATCCTGATCCAGAGCAAGCGCCAGTTTGGAGAGCATGGAAAGAGAAACCTTTGTCTGTGCGGTTTCAATGTGACTGATATGGTTATTTGAACAGCCGACCAGGCTTCCAAGTTCTGCCTGACTGAGCTTCTTTTGCAGGCGAGCAGTGCGAATGCGTTGTCCGACCATTGTATAATTGATTTCCGGCTGCATGAGGAACCTCCGTAATAAATGTAATTTGTATATTATAAATGGATAAAAAATACGAAACAACCAACTAATAATACATATTGCATTTATTGGTATAATATGATAAAATTTTTGTGAAAATAGATGAAATAAAGAAAAATATACGATGATAATAAGAAAAAATTGACAACAAAAATGGATGATGCAGAAAAAATTAAAATTTTTGTTGGGAAAAGTTTATTCACGAGGATATAGATAATAAGGGGGAAAATGTGCATGAAGTTATGCCCCTTTTGCGGGAGAGCAATAGAGGATGATGCAAGATACTGCAGTGGGTGTGGGAAAAAGATAAATGAGCATGATGAAATCACACATAATCCCATTACTGAGGCTATGCTTCATTATGATGAAATGCCAGATGTTATAACAAAGCGAAAAAGAGAAATAGTACGGTGTCCAAGATGCGGAGAACACAGTCTATATCCATTGAGTGAAACGACCACATCAGTTCAGACCTCTGGTGGCGGCTATTCTAGTGGGAAAGGCTGTTTGGGCTGGTTGCTGTTTGGACCTGTAGGACTCTTATGCGGGGGCTTAGGACAAAAGCAGAGAACATCAATTCATACTGACAATAAGCTTTATTGGATATGTAATGAGTGTGGGTTTAAGTTTCGCAATATTGATGACTGGAATAATGAAATTGAATCTAAAATAAAACAGCAAAAATTAGAACAATATTCAGCAATAACACTTGCTGTTCTTGCGGTACTTTTTTTCCTGATTGGTGGAGGAATGGAATTTTTAGGGATACTTTTTTTCGCCATTGGAGTTGCTGACGGTGTCTTGGCATTTACATTAAGTCAGAGTATTAAAAGAGAAAAAGAAGATTATGAAAAACTTCAAGAAGAATCATTAGAGTGATGATTTGTACAGAAAGCAAAAGAAGATTGGGAGTTCGACAGGGGATCATATATATTATTTTGCAGACTGTAATAAAATTTTTAAAAATATTGTAGGGAAAATAAGCAGACCTACGATTATATAATTATCAAAACAAAGGAGAAATCTGATATGGATGGTTTATTTCAAGAAATGCTTGGGGCATCAAACGTGGATATTGATACGAATGTAGATATTGTGTTTGCTATTGATGCAACGGAAAGCATGCAGCCCCTTATCGATAAGGTAAAGAGTCTGACCCTTTCTTTCAGAGAAGAGCTGGAGAAAGGGCTGAAAGAGAATAGAAGGATTATTAAGAATCTGAGAATTAAGGTAATTGTTTTTCGGGACTATTATGTGGATGACAAATATGCCATGGAAGAATCTCGATTTTTTATTCTTCCGGAGGAGAAACAGGAGTTTTATAATTTTGTTTCCAAAATTAAGGCCGGTGGCGGAGGCGACGAGCCGGAAAGCGGATTGGAAGCGTTAGCACTGGCACTTCGTTCTGACTTTGTTAAAGATGGCGATAAAAAGCGTCATGTAATCGTTCTGTTTACAGATGCTTCGGCGCATCCCTTAGAGCAGCAGGAAGATGGGGTTCCCAGTAATTATCCGTCCAATATGTTTAAAAATCTCGGAGATCTGTATGAAGCATGGGGTAAGGGACAGGATTCTCTGGGTTCAACACGTAATCTCGGGGTTCAGATGGCAAAGGATGCGAAGAGACTCGTTCTGTTTGCACCTAGTATGTACCCTTGGGGAGAGATGGAATATCAATTAGAAAATACAATACGTAAGGATATGGACAAGGGTAACGGCGGACGTGATCTGGAGCTGGATGATGTTATTGCGTTAATCGCAAATTCTATTGCATAAATAAAAAAGAAAACAGGAGGATACTATTATGACAAACATGCAGGAAATGCTCGGTTCAATGGGCGAAGGTGAGGAAGGAATTGCAACTAATGTTGATATCGTTTTTGTTATCGACGCAACAAGAAGTATGCAGACAACTATCGACATGGTAAAAGAGTCTGCGCTTTCTTTCCAGGACAAGTTATATGATTTTATGGATGAGGCTAAGAGAAGCATTAACAATCTTCGTATTAAGGTTGTTTGGTTCCGTGATTTTTATTATGACGGAAACTACGCTTATGATGAGTCTAAGTTCTTTGAACTTCCGGAAGAGAAGGAAGAATTCCGTGATTTTGTAAATGGTATTCATGAAGCTGGTGGTGGAGATGATCCGGAATCTGGTCTGGAAGCATTGACTATGGCTATGAGATCTGATTTTGTGCAGGAAGGTGCAAAAAAACGTCATATTATTGTTCTGTTTACTGATGCGGCGGCACATCCCTTCGAGGATTATGACGAGCTCACAGCAGAAGCGGCAAAGAAGGGATGCAAGCCTACTATGTATCCCAAAAACATGCCGAAGAATATCAGCGAATTTTATAATGCGTGGGAAGGCAATGCAATGAATCAGGATGCGTTAGGCTGTGATGGCGAAAATACTAAGCTTGATGCAGATGGCAGAAGAATTGTTTTATTTGCACCAAATGATTATCCTTGGTGTGATATGGAAGTCAACTTGTCTCATGTTATTAGAAAAGATATCGAGGCAGGTCAAGGCGGCAGTGAACTTGAGATGAATGAGGTTTACACTCTTATTGCCTATTCAATGTGAGCGATTTTGAGCTTGAAAGGAAGGTATGAATGATGTTTCCATTTAGTTTCCAAAAAGGAAATAAAACTGCTGGATGCGAAGATGCACCTCCGGTCTCAAATATAAGATTTTCTGTAGTATGTGATGGTTTAGGTGGTGCGGGATCAACAAAACATAAGGTTGAGGAAGCTGGGACAGTAGTAATGAGAACAAGTGGCTATCTGGGATCCAGAGTTGTAGCAGATAGCGTAACAGACTTTTATGATGTTAACTATGAAAGAATAGCAAATATTCTATTTTCTAATGGCAATTCAGTAATTGCTTTGCAAGCTGTAATTGAAGAATTAAAGAGTACTATTAAAACTGCATTATCAACGAAAATGACAAAACTGGGAATTGATCCGATGCTGACAAGAAAAAAGGCTTTGAAAATATTCCCAACTACATTAGCCTCTGCTTTGTATTTCCAAGATAGTGAAAAGCTGAAAATCCTTGCCATTTGGGCTGGAGATTCCAGAGTGTATGTTTTGTCTCCAACAAAAGGACTTCAGTTGTTGAGTCTCGATGATGCGGTGAATGCTGATAGGGAAATGAACAGTGCTTCTGAAATGAATAATTGTATTTCAGCAGGCAATGCATTTAGATTGAATTATTCAATCTTCGAAATGGATGAACCAGGAATTGTGTTCTGCTGTTCGGATGGTTGCTTTGACTATTTGCCATCCCCGCTACATTTTGAATGGCTGGTTCTTCAGACCATACTGTCGTGCGTTCCAAATGTAACATCAGATAATTTGGGTGAGGCTTTTGCAAATAGTGTGCGTGATTCTGTTTATCAGTCAATTGGCGATGATACTACTATGGCTGGTACTATATATAAAATTAATTCGACGAATGAGCTTAGGGAAACTTTTGCTGTTCGTATGGAGCAATTTGGACAACTTGCAATTCAGATGAATGATGCATTAAAGGTGCAAAAGAATTGGCGGAATGAGAAGGATTCTGCAGCAAAAAAATGCAGATTGTTTGAAAATAAAGTAACTGCTGATCTAAGAGCAAGTGTTACAGATGCGCTTATCAAAAAAACTCCGACAATGTTGTGCTCATATATCGGTACTTTACCCTGTTACGCAGACTATCAGGAGAGTATAAAGGCAATTGATGAGCAAGTTGATGTGGAGTGTGTTGCTGAACTAGAATCATTAGATAAACAGCTGATAGAGATGAAAGAAATCTGTGTTGAAATGATTGTTCGTGACTACTTAAGATGGAGACGCATAAATCAAGATGTGATAGGTAGCACTTCGTCTATGATAGATTTCTTCTCAACTAGAACAAGAGGAGCAGTTAAGAAAAACTACAATTACTTAAAGCCGTCTACATATGTTCAGCCACTGAATGCTTGTATTCAATTACTTAAGCTGCCAGATTTCCAACGACTCGGGATGAAAAATACATTGGCTGACGCTGATGTGACAGAATTTGTTCAGTCGCAGATGCGAAGCATAGAAACTCTTGTGTCGATTCTCGAAAATGACAGTCCGTTATTTGAAGATTTGTGGTCGCAGGCTTATTTTTCAACAGATAGATTCGAAAGAGAGCGACAGGAGATTTCCTATTCGCGTGGTTTCTCAGAAGTAGTTGCTGAAGCAATGAATGATCCGTTGCATTGTAGGTATATTACCGAATTAACTGCTCAGAAAATTGATTCCTACAGAAAAATGAGTAATGGTATGCAGGTTATTCAGCAGAAGTACATGATTGAGAGAGAAAAAAGAAAGGCTATTGTACCAGAACAGTTTTACTCACTGCATGAGAAAGAATTGCTGGATAGTTTTTTTAGACTGGATGTATCCACATTAAAGAGTATTTTTGCGGGAACAAATGTTTCGATGGACAGACTTATTTCGTTTGTTGAAGCAAAGCGAGTGATGTCTGAAATTGATGACAAGTTGGAAAAAGCGCAGATGAATGTTTTGAAAATTTGGAATAAATACAGTCCGGATTATCAGTTGTTTAAAAATATTATGGAGAAAGGGGCAGTTTAAAATGCAGACACTACATGGATATACCGTTGATGAAACACAATGGAAATCAAAAGGCGGCGGTGGACAGTGTAACATTGCTAAGAAAGGTGGAAAAGAATATTTTATTAAGAGATTAGCCTTTCCTCGCTACCCAGATTCAGATAATTTTAAGGGAGCATTTAAACAGCAAAAGATTGATATCTGTAATGATTGGTACAGACGCCGTCAGGAGATTATTCGTGCGATTCCGGGCTCTGGAACAGGAACTACTGTAAAACCAATCGAATATTTCAGAGAAGGCCCTTGCTATTATGAAGTAGCAAACTTGATTGATGTTACGAGTATTCCCTATGATGAAATCTATAAAGAGTCTAAGGAAGATAAAGCAAGAGTTATGTTAACAGTTGCCATGAGTCTTGCTGACTTACATAAAAAAGGGATTGTTCATGGTGATTTGGATCCAGGAAATATTCTCATTTCAAGAGTGGCTGGAAGCAAGAACCTGGTAACTAAACTGATTGATTTTTCAGATTCTTTCTTTGAAAATGATCCTCCGGAAACGATTATGTCTAAAGACTTTTGGTGGAGTCCTGAAGTTGCACTTTATTCAAAGGCTGCAGCATCGGGTGTTTCACCGAATCCATACAAAAAATATATTTCTTGTAAGGCTGACGTATTCTCATTGGGAATTGTATTCCATCAGTATTGTGCGAAGGGTGGCAAGCCACCTATCTGCACGAAAGCACAGCCTTGGCAAGAGTTTAATACAGGAAAGATTCCACAGATTGCTTCAGAAATTGAACCAGAGTTCAGAGCCCTGATTTCTGATATGCTTGAGTGTGAACCTTCTAAACGTCCTGCTATGGCTGAGGTCCATAAGAGATTACTTCAGATTTTAAAACCTGAAATGGGCAAGAAAAATGTTGAAGAAGAGCAGAAGAAGCGAGAGGCGGAAGAGCATCAAAGGCAGCTTGAAATTGAGCGTCAAAAGACAGAGGAAGAAGAACGACGGAGAAAAGTCTCAGAAGAATATCAGCAAAAGTTAGATGAAGAACAAGAAAAGGTGGGTTCATCTGGACTGACAGTTGGAAATGGTGTCAAGCGTGCAAGAATCCATGAAAAAAATCCTCGTAAAGTTGTTCTTACTTTTGAAAATGGCAGAGAACAGATCATGGATCTTAATCTTGCTGCAAAACTTGGCTATGTTAAGAACTGAATAACTACGAAACTATTCCGAGGGAAACGTTTAAACGTTTCCCCCGGAATTATTGAAGGAGGATGAAAAAAATGGCAATTACAGATGCAGTCTGTATCCCTGCTAAATGCGGGAAAACATCACGGGATTTTTACATGATGTATTATAAAGCTTTTGACGGAAAGTGGGTTTTAACATATGGAAAAAAAGAGTTACCGCGTTCTTCTGGCGGCGCAGGCAATGCTGTTGCTGTGAAGTTGGACTCGGTTAGAACAGGTCCTCAGTATAAATGTCCGCATTGTGGTCAGAAGTACACGTTTAAGTGTTGGAATTGTGGCAAAAGTACTTGCTATGATGGGGATGATCATGATGGACGAGAGGTTGTATGTGCACATTGTGGAGAATCGGGCGTATTTCGCACTGTCAGCAGCGGTAGTGGCGGTGGAAAAGCAAAAGATGTATATGGCTATGGCGTTAATGGTCAGGAATAATGCTATATAACACCATACTCGGAGAAAGGAGTAAATTTGTTTGAACTGGGTTTGTGAATCTTGTGGATATGAGAACGAATATAATGACGAATCACAACCGACTGAATGCCTATGCTGTGGAGAACCGGCCTCTGAGCATCAGTTGAATCAAGCAAAACAGGAACTTGAAAAATATCACAAAGAACAAGCACGCCAAAGAAGATTGGAGCAGCTTCGTCAGGAAGCAATAAAGCAACAGGAAAAGATCGAACATTCAATCGATGCCTTTGTTAAGGGAATAAAAGGAATTGCAGCTGCTTGTATTGTTGCTATGATTTTAGCTGTTGCGATTGCAGGGCTTAATGTCTGCCAAGGAAATATTACACTAAAGTATATTGGCACTAATATTAAGAATATTTCTGTTGTAGATAATATGACAGATGTTACTGACAATGTTTCGGAACATTTAAGGGAAAATACATTGGAATACAAGAATAATATTGTACGAAATGTAAGCTTCACAACAAAAAGCAAAGATCATTCCGTGCTGGCTCATTTGGAATTGCTTATGGAAAATAAAAACGAAGCTATGAAGAGTACATCAGGGATGTTTAAGCAGATTGGAAGTGACTTTAAAGGTGGATATGAAAACAGAACGAAAAATCTTGCTATTTCAAAGAATAATGTCGCCAATGGATTTAGAAACTTCACGAATAATTGTAAGCTGTTTTGGAGGCAGGCAGCCAAAAATATAAATCAATTAATAGATTATATAGCTAGGAAAACCGGGAGGAAAAAATGATTAGTTTTTTTTCAGTAATGATTTATGTTACATCCATTATCGCAATAGTAGTGACACTTGTTTTTTATGCGGGCATATTGTTGAGAAATAAAAATATATCCAACGGACAAGTGTATACTTCTTGCAGTACACAGTTGAAAACTTGCAAAGTTTCAAGCGTGGTGTTTGCTGTAGTTTATTGGTTCTGTGTATCTGGCTTATCCAAAAAGGAATGCCTTAAGGGTTATGCTGCTTTATCAAAGGTTTGTTCCAGATTTGGATGTATTTGGATTGTTTTTGCAGTTGTAAATATTGCACTCAGTATTGTTATGGCAATAACAAACAAGGATTTAGAAGCAATGACAACAATGGGGAAATTAAGAACTTCTTGTTTTTCGATGGGAATAATTTTCCTGGTATTTTCGATTGTTTTAAAGGTGGGGTGATAAATGGCTAGAAATGAAGCAGTTATATTACCGGTAAATTGTGTGTCTGCACATAAGACTTACTATGCAAGATATGATTACGCATATGATGGAGTGTGGGTTCTTTCATATGGATTGAAAGAGGTTCCTTCTGATGGTATTGATTCGTCGGTAAGTGGAATGTCAAAGATTGATGTTTCTAATTCGAGAATAGGTCCACAGTACAAGTGTCCTTATTGTGGGAATAGAGCGTTTGTCAGATGTGGCAAATGTCACAAGTTGACATGTTACTCTGGAAGCGGAAAGTTCACATGTGATCATTGTGGAAATGTTGGAGACGTAGCTGGTACTATTGACGAATTGGAGGGAGATCGCAAGCATTCTCAGTAAAAAAGGAGTGTTCAGTATGAGCATATATTTTTTTTCAGATATTGAGTTGCAGGCATATAAAAATATATGGACTGCTATTCAAAATTATGATGTCCATGCGGAACTTCCTGCTATTGACTCGGAAAAAGCGTTGACCTTATACAAAAAAGTATTAAGCGAATCGAAGTCGGGTTACATGTACAATCAAAATCAAATACGTATGCGTAGTGGCGTTTGGGGCAGCAGAATTGAATTTGAGATGTGTGATGAGTTCGAAAACGGGCGGATTGCGATAGATATACAGGTAATACCAGAAATTACTGAAATAATGAGTATGGCCCGGAAAGAAAAAAGCGTTTATGATGCTGTTAAAAGTGTCTACGCGTATTTTGTTAAGAATTTTGAATATGCTTACAATCTTGAATCTGCTTTGAGGTATCATAGCGCAATTAGTGTTTTCATGTACAGAAAGTCAGTCTGCGAAGGGTTTGCACTAGCGTTTGCCAATGTGCTTAATCGTTTAGGGATACCCTGTGGGATAGTCACAGGATATAGCAGTCTTGATGGCACATTTGGTGCGCATGCATGGAATATTGTTGAGCTAGATAGAAAACATTATCATTTGGATGTGACATGGGATATTTGTACCAAGGAAAAAGAAATCGATACCTTTGACTATTTCTTCCTTGATGATAGCCTTGTGCGAAAAGATCATCAATGGAATGATCCAAGTATTCCGGTTGCATCAGACAGTACGAAAGAGTTTTATAAGAAAAATAAGTGCTGCTGTATAAATGAGCAAGAGTGCATATCTGTTATAACTGTTGGATTGCGGCAGAGAAAAACTAATATAAGTTTTCGATTCATCGGAAACGATAGTCAGGTTATTATTAATATGCAGAATATAAAAAGGCTTTTCGAACTTGCGGTAAATAGAGGACATTTTGTATACCGTTCAGTTTTGTTTTCAGTTAATAGTATGGGTGGAACTGCGCATTTTTCGTTAACCTATTAGTTATGAGAATGGTTCTTTGGAGATGATATAGAAATGAAAATGGTCAAATCTGTTTATAAAAAAATACTCGAGAATGTTCCAACTCATATGCCGGAGACAGGCGGGATGTTAGGTGGGCAGGACGGCACTGTTACAAAGGTTGTGTTTGATGGTGGAAAAGATGATGATTTTAGAAGATGCCATTATACGCCAAATGTTACAATGCTTAATAGTTGTCTTGTGGAATGGAGTAAAAGTGGAATTGAATTTTATGGACTGTTTCATACTCATTTCTACGGGGTGTCATCACTGTCAAAAGGAGATGAAATATATATTAAAAAGATATTGGAGGCAATGCCAAAATCCAAGAAAGAGTTGTTCTTTCCGATTATTGTGTTGCCGGATAAAAAAATCATATCATATCGCTGCTATTTAGACGGAAGCAATTTGGTCGTTGCTGAAGATCCAGTCATATGCGTGGCGGATTTTGAAAAATAGTTTTTGCAAAGGAGATAATACGATGAAAGAAGAAATGAAGAGAACCCAGGTTGTTGAGATTCCGGAAGGAACTTTTGAAGGCAACTGTTCTGATTGTGTCTATGCAGATTGGAATGACACGGATCGCTACGGTAGAGTATATTGCCGTGGTTCTTACGGCGGATATAATAATCCGAGCGATAGAAACGGTTGTTTTTATTATAAATAAGAAACGGATGCTCCATTCAGGAGCTGTTAAGCCCCATAATAATTGATAAATCAGGGCTTCCTACAAATTAGCAGAAGATATGTTATGTGTACATCCCTGGATTTGATTTTACCAATCCAGGGGTGTCTTTGCAGTAGGAGAAATTTTTTGCAATATATAATTGTATGAAAACAGATTCTTGTATAATTTAAAGTGTAAAAGGAATTGACCTATTTAGGCGTTGTCGATCCATAGGAATAATTGATGAGGCAGGGGCTTTCACAAATTAGCAGAAAATGGATTATATTGTATATCCCTGGATTTGCTTTTTCCGATCTAGGGTATCCTTGAAGGGGGAAAAAAGAAAGTGAATTACAAACAAATTCCTGTCATAGGAACAAATTGTTATCTGGTCTGGGATGAGTTTACTAAGAATGCAGTATGTATTGATCCAGGATTTGCTGGGAGGAAAATAGCAATAGAGATTCAAAAGTTTAGTTTAAAATTGAAGAGCATTTTTATCACTCATTCACATGCAGATCATATATCAGGTGTCGATGATATGTGCGCTGCAATTGAGACAGTTCCGGTTATCTATATGTCAAAATTGGAAATGTAAGAGTGTGGTCAGCTTGGAGGAAGATATGGAAATGCAAGAGGCTTTATTGAATTTGAAGGATTTGGAGAGCATTTATTATATCGATATGGTTATGGTCATTGATGCTACCATGGACTCGCCTTTTATTAATAATATTAAATTCTGGCAGGATTTAATTATTCAAACAGATTCCATGATTAGTCAGTGCATGAAACAATATGGCAGGCAATCGAGAATTCGTCTTAAAATTATATATTTTCGTGATTACTATTTCGACGGTAAGTACGCGGCAGGTGAATCGGAGGCTTTTGAAATTCCAAATGATAGGAATCAAGTATTCGAGTTTATTAATTCACTCCGAGCTGCTGGTGGGGGCGATGTCCCTGAATCGGGTTTGGAAGCGTTGTGGCTTGCTATTATGCATGCTGGTTGTGAGAAACATGAACTCTATAGGCGCATTATTACATTATTTACGAATGCACCGGCACATCCGCTAGAAGATTATGATAAGTTGGTTTTAGTGGGGAAGCAGCATAATTGTTGTGCTCCGGTAAATTATCCAGAACAGATACCACATTGCTTAGGGGATTTATATAAGGAGTGGGAAACGTGGAATCAAGACGGAAGAGGATGGCTTTTTCTTGTGACACCAAACGTCTATCCATGGAGGGATATGGAAATAGAATGTGAACATGTGATACGAGTCGAGTCCACAGATTATGATTATAATTCGGAAATAGGTTACCAATATCAGAATGTGTTTGATACGTTAATTGAAGGATATTGGTGCGCTATTTTTGGAAGTTAATATTGGCATAGCAGTGAACGAATGGGCACGATGAATTCTTTAGAAATAATGGATTTGTTTGGCACTGTCGGGGATGGATCTTATGTCAAAGTTGGGAAAAAAAGAAGAGCTACGACTATATAGTTATCAAAGTGAAGGAGGAATCAGGTATGGACAGTTTGTTTCAAAAAATGCTTGCGGAATCAAACACAGAAATTGAAACCAATGTAGATATTGTATTTGTTATTGATGTAACTAAAAGCATGGAACGAATGATAGATATTATTCAAACAGCAGCAATATCTTTTCTAGATGAATTTTTTGAGAAAATGAACTCTATGAAGAGGCGAGTTGAAAATCTGCGTGTTAAAGTAATCTCTTTTCGTGATTTTTATTATGATGGAAATCATGCGTATAATGAGTCAAAATTTTTTACAATGCCAAATGAGAAAATGGGCTTAAAAGAATACTTAAATGGAATTTACGCAGATGGAGGCGGAGATGATCCTGAGTCAGGGCTAGAAGCATTTGCTATGGCAATGAAATCAGATTTTGTTCAGAAGGGCGAAAAGAAACGTCATATTATTATCCTCTTTACGGATGCAGCAGCACATCCTTTTGAGGATTATGACAAGCTTACTGCAGAAGCAGCGAGAAAGGGATACAAGCCAACTATATATCCAGAAAACATGCCAAAAGATATCTATGAATTATATAATGTGTGGGAAGGCAATACAGAAGACTTCAGTAAAGAGGTAACAACACTTGATAAAACGGGTAGACGGCTTGTCCTGTTTGCACCAAATGAATATCCATGGGCTGACATGGGAATAGATCTCTCCAGTACAATAAGGTATGATTTGAGTGCAATAAAATCGGTTGATGATATTGCAGAAGTTATGGAGTTTTTGTTTCACGCTATTTAAATTCAGAGTTAATATCTTAGAAAAAGAATATATGTCAACTTAAAGTGCAATAAGGATGCTATATTAGAGGCAAAAAAATTACATATCAACTACCCAGAATAAACCCAGGCGATTTTAATGTGGCTTGGATTTATAAAAAATTAAAGGAGGAAGATTATGAAGGTATGGAAGAAATGTGGAGTTCTTTTCCTGACTGTGCTGCTGTGTATTACGATGATGGCAGTACCTGCATTGGCAGCATCGGATTCTCAGGATGGACTCGAAGTCACTCTGACTACGGACAAAGAGAAATATAGTAAGAGTGAAGAAATTGCAGCAACGTTGACGGTGACGAACACAAACGACACTGCAGTCAGCAATGTGTCGTTGGAGAATCTGATCCCGGAGGGGTATAAGCTGGCTGATGGCTCGGAGGCAGCCAAACAGGTTGAGTCTTTGGACGCTGGCGAGACGGTAAGTCTGACCGTTACCTATGTGGCAAAAGAGTCTGATGCCGATGAGGACAAGCCAAATACAGGAGATGACAATAAAGGGAATACAGAAAAACCAGATACAGGAGACAATTCGGGTAACACTGGAAATATCGGAGAGAATAAAGGTAATACCACGACAGGTGGCGGCACCGATAAGGAGAAAAAATCCGATGTAGAAAGTGGAAATAAAAACAATACAACGGAAAATAAAGATACGACGGAAAAAGCAGCTGATAAGACAAGTCTTACTCCGACAACGGGGGATAATACCAATATTGCGTTTTGGGTTGTTTTACTGTTGCTTGCAGGCAGTGGTATCGTTGTGCTGATTTTGAAGAAGAAAAAGAATGGTAAAAAATTCTTATCGTTGTTTTTATGTTTAACGATGCTGGAAACGATATCAATGGGATTTTCTACTTCCGCAGAAGCAGCAGAGGTAGAGAATAAATCAATTTCAATTTCGGAAAACATTCTTGTTGACAATAATGAACTGGAAATTAAAGCTATTGTAAAATACGATGGGAACATGAAATCGGAAGAAGAACCTACGGATGTGGGTGAAATTTCTTTCAGAAAGCCTTCTGACGATCACATTGTTTTGGATGAAGCAACTGGCGATCATTTTGTTGACAATGAGATTTTACTTACAGCTCAGGAAGGTACAGCAAGGGAAGAAATTGAAAAAATTGTCAGTGAAATCAATGGGGTTATTGTTGGCTGCATTGAAATTACGAACGACTATCAAATTGAAATTTCTGAGGCTAAGACAGTTTCTGAATTGAACGAAATCGCCGAGCAATTAAAGGCAAACGATGCCGTTGATGACGTAACGATCCATTACTTAGATGAAATGGAATTTGATGCAATTCCAAATGATTCTGATTGGGCTTCAGAAGAGTGGAGTTCCAAGTATCCGGAGGGAATCAACTGGGGTGTTGAAGCAATCAATGCTATGGAAGCATGGGAACATTATAATGAAATGTCCTATGTGAAAGTTGGTATTATTGATACGATGTTTGATACGAATCAGGAGGATTTAGTGTATACTAAAGTATGGAATAATCCTGAATCTATTTATTCTGAAGAGGATGAAAAAAATCGTACACATGGTACACATGTAGCTGGAATATTAGCAGCGGGTTATAATAATACGATTGGAATTGCAGGCGTTGCACCTAAGGTTACTCTTTACGGATATTCTATATTGGGGGAACAGTCGGATTCAGTGATAACTGATTCAAATAAGAACCTTACAGGATATATGGAATGGAAATATGCACTTGCAAAGTTAATTACATCAAACTGTAAAGTAATAAATGTTAGTATGGGTTTGACAAAGCCTGATGCGGATGTCAGTATGGAGCAGGGGAACATTTTGGGCAGTTTCTTGGATAAAATGCTTCATAAGGGCTATGATTTTGTTATTGTTCAATCAGCCGGAAATTCCATAAAGAATGAAAGTACAAAGTTGTACGAGACAACAAATGCACTAAATAGTGGTCTCTTTTGTTGGATAACCATTCCGGAGGTTAAAGACAGAATCATTGTTGTTGGAAATATTGGATCCAATGGGAGTCATAGAAACGGTCTTTTTGGCTGGTTTGGTGAACGAGTATTTGATGGCTTTTTCTTTGCACGAGGAAGTAACTATGGTGAAAGGATTGATGTTGTAGCACCGGGAACAGATATATATAGTACGCTTCCTAAAAATAAATATGGGAATAAAACCGGAACTTCAATGGCAGCTCCGCATGTGTCTGGTATTGCAACAATGTGTTTTGCTGTGAATCCGAGTTTATCTGGCGCACAAGTAAAGAATATTATCGTTAATACTGCAACAACCACAGTAACCGATCATAATTCAAAAGATACTTGGACGAATGCTGCTCATAAAGAATTGTTAACATACCGAATGGTTGATGCCGGCGCAGCAGTAGAGTTAGCTTTGAATACACAAGGCGAAGCGATTTCCCCTGTTAATCCATCGACAGGTATTGTTATGGGCAATGTCAGAGGATATGATGATGACCACCAGGTGGTTGAGCTGAATGATGTGAATGTATCTGCATACAGAATCTCAGATTATGATGGAAATCTTTTTGAATATGCATCAGCAACTAAATCTGATTCTGACGGTAATTATGAGTTGGTTCTGGAAGATGGACAATATTATATTAATATTTATAAAGAGGGATATTTACCATTTGCTATTTGTGATGTAACGGTAACGAATAATCAGATTACATATTTGGATAATGTGATTCTTTGGGGTGATTCTGGTGCGGAAGTAAGCAATTACATTCATGGCACGGTACGCAGTGCACTTACAGGTTCTGCAATTTCAGATGTCACTGTTCGGCTTCGACCAGGCTGGGACAACAAAAATGGAACACTTGCAACTGTGGTTGAGACGGATACGGATGCTGTGACTGTAACAGACGACAATGGGCAGTATTCTCTTGAAGTGCTGGAGGGATGCTACACAGCAGAATTTAGCAAAGAAGGATACATTACGGGATATGCGAATGTGATTTGTACCAATATGGATAATGCAGATCAGGATGGTGTGATTACACCTGTTCTTTCAGACGACGAGTATCGTATTGTTTTGACGTGGTCAAGTACACCGAGTGATTTGGATTCGCATCTTTCCGGCCCACTGTCTACAGGCGAACGATTCCATGTCTACTACAGTGATATGAGTGCTTTCGACAATGGACAGACAGTTGCAACATTGGATTTGGATGATACGTCAAGTTATGGACCAGAAACAATTACGTTGAAAAAAACACAAGATGGCATATATAAATATGCGGTACATGATTATTCGAACCGCAGTAATGCTTCCTCAACAGAACTATCAATGTCTGGAGCGAAAGTGAAACTGTATTGCGGAAATACATTACTTGCGACATACAATGTTCCAATTAATGTTGCCGGAAATGTCTGGAACGTTTTTGAAATTGAAGGTGATACGGTTCGGACAATTAACACGATAGAAAGCAAATCGAATCCGTCAATGATTTTCAGTGATGACGTATCCGGTGTGAGTGAAACAGCTATGGATATAGATAAGGATAAACTTGATGAGAACAAGTCAGTTGTTGAGTCTGGATCGGATAATGATTTTGAAAAAGAACTTGATATAAGCGAGGAATAAGCAAAAATCGCATAAGGGATAGCTCCTCTTTTGGGCAGGGATTGATTTGAAATAAAGAGGAGCGTGTATTCATAGGCTGCCATTTTTGAAACAAATGGCAGCCTTATAGTATAGGAGGATGTCTATTGAAATCTCGCATGATATATATTTTTCTTATGCTTTTGACTCTTCTTGCAATTTGTATTGGAATTGATATGAGAAGAAACAATAAAATATACAGTCAGGGGGAGGATATGTTACAGTGCAGGAATAGTGAATTGCGTTCCTATACGAAAGATGTATTTATTAATGGAGAAAAAATAAATAATGAGTTATCTGTAGTTATTTATAAGGGAGACATATATTTTTCTGTAAATACGCTGCGTAATTGTATTTCAGATAATTTTATTTCACAGCAAGACAGCAGAGTTCTGATTCGAAGAAATAAAATTGAGTATTCAGCGTTATTGCAAAGCGAATATGAAATATATATTAAATTGGATGCGCTCAGACAATATGTTCATGTAAATAATGATGTTTACAAATCCTGCGGAAACATATATATGGATTGTATGCTTCCGGCAAGTGTAAATTATAATGGAAAAAAATATTATTTAACGAATGAAAAAATATCATCTTTTTCTGAGAAGAATAATTTAACAAATGAGATATTAAATGACGGACGAATGGCCTGGGTTGACGGATCGGATCTTTATGTAGAGGATGATTGGGAAAATGTTTACAGGTACGAGCAAGAGAAAACTACGATATCGTAGAAGATAATTTTAGAATATTTTTTTTGCTGAGAGTAAACAGGACATATAAATTAAAATTTTTTGTTGGGAAAATTTGTTTTCCCTAGATATAGATAGTAAGAAGAATAGAAACGAAAAGGAGCAGAGAGAGATGATGAAAAAGATAAAACGTATTTTTATAATGCTGTTGTGTACAACCTTGCTTTGGGGATGCGGAAAAAGCGAAAGCAATACAGAAACAGTGAGTGAATTAACACCAAAAGAACTTCAGAAACTCAATGAAGAATGCATCACAGTAAAAACCGGTGAAACCGAAATGGATACGGAAACCGAAGGAACGGTGCAGTTGAGTGTAGAATTCCCGGATTACAAGAGTTTATATCTGGAAGCGAATGAATCGGAGAATCCGGAAGAATTTGTTCAGAAAGCTTTGCAGCAAAAGAAATTTAAAACCTGTAAAACTGAGATTACGGCCAGAGTTACTGTTGAGAATGGAGAAACAGTAATTTATAAGGAAGAGGCCATTAACCAGTTACTTGAAAAAGAATTTACAGACGCAATCAACGCACTGGCGGAGGAGTAAAGATTATGAAGAGAATACTGGCTGCAATGTTGATCATCAGTATGACAGCAGGAATGACGATTCAGAATGTTAAGGCATCGGATGAAGAAATTTATTACAGTGAGAGCCAAATAGAAAGCATTGCTCAAAATTATACAGAAAATGAATCGTTATTTGAAAAATGTTTATGTTCGGATGAGGGAATTGCCTATTGGAAGATGCTTCATAAAATGAATGAGGATCATGCATTTTCGTGGGCGTTAGATATTTCTTCGAAAATGATTGATGAATACCCGGACGAACAAAGATATGCCGAAATACTTAGTTGTTTAATCAGTATGCAGACAGGAGAGATTGTTGAACAGGTCTCCAATCAGAGTAGATTTGATAATATTAACGATACAAAAGATCTGGCGTTGGATGTGATAGATATTGCACATGAGATAATCGGAGACATGGGAATTATTGATTCTATCGGCGAGATAATCGGAAAGACGGAACTTGTCGATTCTGTCAATGAGATAGCGGGAGCGGCGTTAGATAGCAGAACGGTCATTGCTGATACCAGAGAACTTGCTAAATATTATGAAATCATATTCCAGGATTATGCAGAATCAACAATGTTTCTGGATGCAATTGTTTCATACAGCGAGAATTCAGAATTAAAAGAAGTGGCTGAGGATTTAAAAAAAGCGGGTGATAATTTGCTCGCTAAAAGAGTAGAGTATTTGGCAGACGTAAATGGAGAATGGGGAGAATTTGGAGTTGACATTTTCTATGATAATTTAGGCGTTGATCTGTTAAAACAATCTGAGATATACAATACAGATAATACTGTTAAAATTTTTACGGATAAAGCAATTGAAATTACAGAGACATTTTCAGATGTGAAATTGGCTTTTGATGGGATGCTTTGTCTTGGAAATTTAGCAGCTGGAACGAATAATACATATAATCGCTATCAGGAAATGAAAGTTGTTGCAGATATTTCAGATGCATTACTGAAAGCAAGTGAAGCGGTAGAGGTGCCAACTGATACAACAACAGATAAAATCAATGCGTTAAACGAAAAATGCTACTATTATAAGAGCCTGATCGTGAACCATGCACGTGGAGAATATCTTGTGCATCAGTTACTTATGAAGGATGCAGAGGGAGTGTCTTCTTTTCGATGGCTGAAAGAGTATTTCAGCGGGAATGGTATGAAAACAGATGAATGGTATGACAGTCAGATAGAAGTGCTGGTTAAGTGCTATGACGCGATAAATAATATATTCCATGTAGATGAGATCCACGATACGATCGAAATCAGTGATTACTTAAAATCGTATGATCAGCTGAAAGAGATGTTGGCGATGCAGCCGGTGGACTATTGGCAATTCCCGGATTCGGAATCCTATATGGTCGATGACTTCTATGTAGAGTGGAAAAATGGCCTTTTTAGCATGAAGAATGAGGGAGCGTCTTACGTAAAGTTATATGGAACAGCCCTTGGAGACAGCATGACGGAAGCGGATCAGGCTTTAACGGAAAATGGCTGGGTAACATATGCTGAATCTGAGTCAGGCCATTCCTATCTTACTCTGATAGAGGAAGAACCTTATTACGTTGAGCTTGATGCTGATGAGGATGGCAATTTAAAGGATTGGTATCTCAATAACTGGCCAGAGGGAGAAGGTATAGCCGAAGCGTTAGAGAATTTAACGGGTGAAAAAACAGACCAGGAAGATTCCTGGAAAAGTGCATATTTAAATTATATCGAAACCAATACGCAAATAGAAGATCCGGAAAAAGGAACACACAGGGAGATTTATAAACTCCTTGATTTAAACGAAGATGGAGTTCCAGAGTTATATATTAATTTCGGAAGCACAGCAGGTGGAGATGCAATACTCAGCTATTTCAATGGGGAGATTGTAGAGCAGAAAATGTATAATTATGGTTTCCGTTATATTGAAGGAGCAAATCTGTTTCGGGATTTCGGCGGACATATGGATGAATACTATGACAAAATATATACTCTGGAAAATGGGAATTTTGTCCTGCTTTATAGCGGAGAATATGGAGCAGAAGACAATTCAAAAGTAGAATATGGTGACGATGGAATGCCTGTTTATCGGTATTTCTGGGAAAATGAAGAGGTGTCATCAGAAGAATATGAGAGAAAACTGAATGAAGTTTATGACACGGAAAAAGAAGTAAAAATATTTCAGGATGCACAATATGACAGTGAAAAGGGAAGATATGTAGGAAATGGACTTTGCGACTATCAGGAAATTATAGAAGCAATAGAAGAAACCTCTGTTTTGAATTAAATAGCAATAAATTAAAAGTTTTTGTCGGAAAAATGATATTAACAGAGAATTATATAATGAAGCAATGATGGCTTTCCGGAATGAAAGACACGGAGCGCCTATGGAAGAAGGGATGGTGTGTACAGCTATGAAAAGATGACGGAAAAAACAACAGAAAAATGCAGAGAATCCAATACGATTCAGAAAGGAAAAAATATGTTTCAGAGATTATTTGGAAATACCCCGGAAGAACAGCTGACGTATCTTCAGCCTAGAATTTTACTCACAGCCCTGGTCATTGTTGTTGGACTGCTTGCGATGCTGTTTGGAGGCAGTGGTGACTGGATTATCGTGATTGCAGCCTACGTATGGGGATGGAATTTTTTGAAAAACTGGTTTGGGTTCACAACTATCGGAGCTTTTTTCTCCGGCAATATTGCAATCGGAGTGGTTCTGTTTGTGGGATATCTGATCATCGGATATGTTATCGGATTAATTATGTTTCTGCTCGGAGCAGTCAGATATATACAGCTGAGACTTTTGTTTAAAAGATAGAAAACGCAGTCAGAACAAAAAGTCTCTATAATACAGGGAGGTTACGCTGATGAAAGCACAACAGGAATATGAATCCCTCACCGAGCGCATTGAAGCGCAGAAAGAGAAGAAAATGAACCGGTTCATTGCAGCTCTTGCGGCGGTGATACAGGAATCAGATGAGGAACCAGCAAAAGATACTTCCAGCGAAGAGGACGATGAAGACATCGTCCTTATTTCGCTGTTTTCCCTTCGGATAAAAACAGAATGTGAACTGATTCGCGAGGGATACCGGGATCTGGTTGAACAGGTAAAAGAAGACATCGAAGAACTGGTTTCGCATGTGCAAAGCTTTGAATATGAGAGTACGATCTCTGAAATGGTAAGAAGTGATGCGTATGATCTGTTAAAGTCCATCTGCCTGGAAGAAGACCGGGAAATGATACAGCAGAATTACAACTGGAATTTACCGTGGAAAGCAGCTGTCGGCATTCCTCAGGAAATGTTTTTTCTGTTCATGAGTACGGCCGCATATATGCAAAATATCAGAAAAAACGGAGAAGCTGTCAAAGTGCTGGAAGTTCTTTGCACTTACAGCCGAAAACGTGCGAATACAAATCATAAAGAAGTAATAGTCAGGGCTATTTCACAGATGGGTGGAGATGGTCCTGAAGCTGTCTGCAAAATTGGCGATGCAGAACAGCAGCTTTTTACGGATGACATTTCTCTATATGCGGGTGATTTTTACTGGTTTTATGGAAACAGCCTGCAGAATCTGGGACGTGCAGAAGATGCCATGCATGCGTTTGAGCAGTGTTTTCAGATTCGAAAGAACAGTCTGGGAGAAGAAAACTATTACACAGAGCTGGCAAAGCGGGGACGGGCTATCTGTGAATTTTCTTGTTCAAGAGGACGCAAAGGAAGAGAAGAGTTACTGCATTTCGTCGATCGGATAGAATCTGGAGACTTTGAAGAACAGGAGAATCCGGAACAGCTGCAGATTTTTGAGGTGAAAACCCTATGTCTTGCGTTAATGGAAATGTCGGATCACAGCAGTAATCAGGAAGCGTATCGGCGGTATCTGGAATTGTATATACATCTTTGCCGGAAATATAAAGATACAGGGGAACCGTGTGCCAGCATGCGTATGGCCTGGAATTTTCTGGGGGCATTTTATATGAATGTGGGAGAATATATGCAGGCAGAAGATGCTTTTTTACAGGCCCTGAAGGCAGAAGCCTCTGACGAAGAGAAAAGTATGCTTTCTACCATAGATATACAGAGCAATCTGCTGTTGATTTATTATGTGCAGAATGATCAGGAAAAAGCATATCCGCTGCTGGATGAGATGTATCGTCTGACAGAGGAGGAAGAAGAGCAGCAGACGATCAGGGAAGAGACGCTTGACCGGATGGATACTCTGGCAGTTGCGCTGCGGATGCAGATGATGGATCAGGCAGAGCCGGAAGAACTTGCGGATCTCAGTGATCTTCTGGTGGAGACGTGTACGGATATTTTAAGTGCGGATGCAGGAATGATAACACGCGAAAAAGCGGTATTTGCAATTATCTGTATGTTCTATTTTATGCAGCAGGAAAGCGGTACGAGCAAAAGAGAGGAGCAGAAGTACTTTTGCCGGACGCTTCAAAGAATTGAACAGGAGAGTCAGATATTGGATCTTACAGCGATGCAGACTGTGATGATGGAATACGGCAAGGCGCTGCTGTTATGGAATCTGGGGCAGGAAGAGGCTGATGCGTCTTTCCGGAGACTGATCGACAAGATGGAAAATCGTGGAATTCAACCGCTCCAGAAAGCAGCGATATACCAGAGTTATGGTACTGTTCTATGCAGAAATGGAAGAAATACGGAAGGATTTTCATATCTGGAAAAATCGCTGGATGAGATAACGAATGTATGGCATCCATACGTAAAATATCTGAATGATACCAGGTTAATCATGATTCTGGCACCGGTGCAGATGACATTTCATAGCTGTTATGCCAGGGGAAGACAGTTTGCGGACAGTGCAGTATTATATGAATGGATTTTGCGTTTCAAAGCATTGGCATCTCTTGCAGGCCGGGAGAGAAACCGCATGCTTCAAAAAAATACGGTTCAGCCGGAGCTTCTGGAACGGATCCGGAAAGCACAGAATGCAGTTGCAGCATTGGAGTCGGAAAATATGCTTCGGAATGCAGAAAAGGATTATGAGAAACAGCTGGAAGATCTGCGAAACATGGAAAATGAATTTGCTGCCTGCTTTCCGGAAAATATCGATTTTATGAAGATTTCGCTGGAAACAGTACAGAATGCCATTCCGGATGATACGGCAGTTGTAGAGTATTTTCTGACAGTGGACCAGTATGGACAGATGCAGTATGAGGACAGAAATGAGGTTCCATCGGTATTTGATGTTTACATAACGACGAAAAAATTAGGCAGCTGCAGTCTGCGCAGAATAACCGTTCCAGGAGGCATGGAAATTCAGACAGATGCAAGAAACTTTGTTGGGATTATGCAGCGGATTTCCCAGGGAGAGGCGTCCATAGAAGAGACCGAAGAGCTGGAGAGACTGCGGCATCGTCTTTATCATGCGGTGATTTCTCCTGTCCTGGCGGAGATTGAAGGATACGAGACGGTATATCTCGCACCGGATGATGAACTGCTCAATATTCCATTTGAATTGCTCTATGACGAGAAAAAAATAAGAATTGCAGATCAGCATAATTGTATTAAGATAGAATGTGCAAGAGATTTCCTTTTTGAAACGATGGAAAGTTCTGGAAGTAAGGAAACGTTGATTGTCGGCAGCCCGGAATATGAAGTAAGAGAGCGAAGAACAGAGCTGGAACGGGAAAAGACAGAAGAAACTGGACGTGACAGAAAGATGGATCTGGATACTGTGGAAAAACTTCCATTTTCAAAAGTAGAAGCGTACAGAATCTGTAGCAGAACCGGGGGAAGAATGTATACGGGGGCGGCAGCAACAAAGAATGTCGTTTTGTCTGCACATGGATATAAAAATATTCACATCGCAACCCATGGCTATTTTGATATGGAAAATCAGGATATTTCCCTGTATTCATCCTGGCTTGCGTTTACCGGAATCAAAAACTGGTATCGAACAGGCGTAGAAAATCCAGTTTATGGAAATGGATTGCTGACAGCGGATGAGGTGAGCCGGATGGATCTGACTTCGACAAAGCTGGTTGTATTGTCTTCTTGCCTGTCCGGAATGAATGAAGTGTTTTTAAGTACAGGATTTCATGGTATGGTCAGCGCATTTTCCGCAGCAGGAGTAAAGTATGTGATATCCAGTCTGTGGAGTGTAAATGATCTGGCTACTGCTGTTTTCATGGATGCATTTTATTCTTATTATGCAAATGGGGCAGAGGAACCACCGACTGCTTTGCGAAAAGCGCAGGATTATCTGCGGGATGCAACCATTGAGGAGCTGCGGATGCAGGGATGGTTCCGAAGTGATACATATCAGCTGTTGGATGATGAAAGTCAGGAATTTATGGAATCACTGGAAGACAAAAACGGCAGATGGAAGCCTTTTAGAAAAGAAGCATTTTGGGGAGGATTTGTCTGCTGCCAATGCCATTAAGGTGAGAAAAAAAGAAAGGAAGAAAGACTATGGAACAAGAGAAAAACAAGGTACCATCACAGGATAATGAAAATCCTGGATCTGAAAAGTTTCAAAGAGCACAGGAACTCTATGAACGGTATTTCATTTCCAATGCGGAAGCCGATTTTGAAGAAATGATTACAGTACTGGATTCTATTTACAAAAACAAAGTAAGAACAGAGTTGTGGAAGAAGGGATGCCATGATGAAGAAAATTACCAGGATGCGATGCAGGAAGCAAGACAGGGGATTTGGACTCAGATAAAGAAACAAAGAAAAACTGGTGAAGTTCGTAAGGATTTCAGCCAATATTGTGGCGGGATTTATACTCATAAAGCAGTGGATATTGCAAAGAAAAAAAACTCATATGAACAAAAGCTGAGAGAGGTAAAGAGAAAAGGTAAAAAAGGAAAAGAAGATCAAAAAAGTTATATGGAAGTGGTTTATCTTGATGCGAATTTACCGGACAGTGATGGAACATATGGTGAGCTGGCAGCAGATCCAAACAAGAAAAACAGAGCAGAATCAGAAGTTTTTGCGGAGGAATCAAGAAATATTTTTGGGATATATTTGCAGAAGTATTGTCAGGCAATGACGAATGCAAAAGCCGAGCCGCCGAGAGCTCTGGCTTTATACTATGCACGTATTTTGCCGCATGTTCTTTATATCATGTATGGGATCGAGACGATTCCAGATTCCAAGGGGGCCTCTGCCGCATGGGCTTTTGAACATATGCAGGAAAAGACGATGGAGATCCTTGGCGAACAGTCGGAAGAAGAAATGCAGGAATGGCTGTATGATTCGCTGCGATGGTCGGAGAATTTCTGGAATCAAATGGATCTGGAGATATACGTTAATTCGGAAAGAAAGCTTTTAAAAGATGTTGTATACACCGAGGTGTACGACCAAAGAAGAATAGACGACTGGTCGGAATCCATGCATAAAACGGTGACAGAATTGGCGCATCGGGAAATCAAGAAAGATAAACGTCTAGCGAATTGGGCAGTGGATCATATTGTTGAAAGCGATAAAACGTACAATCTGTTTAAAGGAGGAAGGAAAAAATGATGCATTTAACAGAGGATCAGATCTATCACCTGGTAGAAGCAATCGGTAATCACGAGACTCTGACTGCGGAAGAAGAACAACAGATGGAACATATCAGATCATGTAAAGAATGTATGGAGAGTTATTGCATTATGGCGGTATTGGCAGAAGCCACCCGTGTAGACTGTGATTTGGTTTTGAATCCTGTATACAGCGAAGAAGAAACTGCTGCGTCGGCAAGAAAACTTCTTGCGGCAATCAGGGTAACCTGCGAACGGATCCAAGATCAGATTTCTCTGATCGGTGAGCAGATCCAGAATCAGGCGGACGCTTTTCTGTTTGAACCTGTTCTGGCGACTGCAGTCAGAGGGGCAGCAAAAAGCAGAAATACAGTTTTGCGGATGGAGGATCTGGACGACGAAAACACGTATGTTGTATATGATGCAGAAAACCATAAGCTGATGATTCAGTTTGAGGCAGAGGGAAAAAATGCAGCAGATTTTAAGGTATATCTGAAATTTGCCGACGAAACGACGATGGAATTTTCTCTGCAGGAAAGCGGATCCTGCCTGAAAGGAACTTTGGCGGATATTCCGTCTGAGAGTTTTGAGATTTATATTGAGAAAGCAGACTGAAGAAGCAGTGAAAAAATGGCTCCGGGATAAATCCCGGGGTTATTTTTTTCGGGAAAAATGAAAAAGCAGAGATTCCTTTCATAGATAAGAAAAGAAGATGGAGGGAAACACATTGGTACATCGCAGGTTATTAAAAGGATTTCAGATCATGAACGAAATAGAACCGGGAACTTGCCCGAACTTTTATTTATGGGGCGAATCGGTCAGTAAGCTGGAGGCAGATGCGAATGAATTGACTGCCATGATGGAAATGGACAAAGTAATGCGGTTCCAGGGGGCGGTAAAGAGTTTTTCGATTTTTATGCCGTATTATGAAAATGCAGGCAAGGCCGAACAGTTTATGTATCATCTGCGGGAAAGCTACAGTATTGCACGGGACTGCTATGACCGGTATCAGGGGATTCTGATTGTAGAATGTTCGGAGGAATGGGGCAGATTTGGGTATAACCCCTGTCTGGAACAGTTTCTGCATTTTATCAGAGAACATCGGGAGGTCTGCTTTTTAATGCTTATGCCGACGGAGAAGAACGCAAAGTATCAGGAGGCTTTATTTGGCGAATTCAGCAAGAATCAACTCTGGATCCGGCAAAAATGCGAGACGATGAAGATTCAGGAATGTATGATATTGTTCTGTGAAGATGCGGAACGGAGTGGGTATTCGGTAACGGAGGAAGCAAAGCGGAAGCTGTCCGGGTTACTGGAAACACGAAATGAAATGCAGCTGGATAATGAAACTCTGGTTCTGCAGTTGATCAGACAAATTCAGCTGGATAAGCTGATGCAGCCAGAGACAGAAAAACAGATCGGTGAGGAGGATATCAGAATAGTATCCGGATTACCGGAAAAAGAGATGCCGAGAAAAGAGATTGGATTTCGTGCAGAAATCGGATGAGGAGGAGCAGGTATATGTTGAAAGATGGCCTTGTTTATACAGAATCAAGAATGGGATATGAGCAAGAGTTCCTGGAAGATTTAGCAGCATTTGATTTAAAATCCGCCAATGGTACATTTCGGGGAGGACCCGTTTTATTCCGAAAAAATGATCGCTGTTATACGGATCCCAGTGACAGCCATGACCTCATCGTTGGTGATACAGGATCTCAGAAGACTCTGAAATTTGTACTTCCATTAATTTATTCCTGTGCGATGGCGGGCGAATCTATGGTAATTGTGGATCCAAAAGGGGAACTGGTACGCAAGTCAGGAGAATTTCTGGAACGGAAGGGATATCAAAAAGTAGTCCTGGACTGGAGAAAACCGCAGGAGTCGCCGGATCGATGGAATCCGTTTGAGCGTGTTCAGGAGGCGTATAAGTGTGGAAAAAGAGCGGAGGCCGAAAACCATCTGAATGATATTTTGCAGAGTCTATTTTTTGAACGAACAGAAAAGGGAAAAGATCCTTACTGGAATGATACGGCAGGACAGCTTGCACGAGGAATCAGCAAACTGATTCTTATGATGGAAGAAAGGCTTTCGATAAAATCGATTCTGGACTGGCGGCATGCAAAGCTGCAGAGTGGTATGCTTCAGAATTGCTTTCTGGCACTGCCGACGGATTCTGATATTTACCAGGATCTGGCTGGTTTTATGAATTTAACAGCAGAAAATACGAAAACCTGTATTACCTCGACATTTGATCAGCTGACGGGATTATTCAAAGCATCGAAAGCGCTGACGGAAATGATGTCAGGTACTACTTTTTCCATGGAAGAGATTGGAAAGGAGAAAACAGCGATTTTTCTGGTTGTACCCGATGAGAAGACAACGTATCATTTTCTGGCAGCGCTGTTTATTTCGCAGTGCTATGAAAGTCTGCTGGATCAGGCGGATGCCTGTAAGGGAACGCTTCCGGTGCGTGTTAACTTTATTCTGGAGGAATTCTGCAATATGCCGAAGCTGGATGACATTGTGCCGATGCTGACGGCGGCCCGAAGCCGCAATATTCGTTTTCATCTGGTCATTCAGTCTTACAGCCAGATGAAAGATAAATACGATGAAAATGTAAGCAGAACCATTATGGACAACTGCGGAAATCTCATTTATCTTCATACACGGGAAATCAGTTTTCTGGAATATATCAGCAAACTCGCGGGACAGAATGAATTCGGACGCCCGCTGCTTTCCGTTTCGCGGCTGCAGCATCTGAAGAAAAATGAAACCGTTATTTTTCACGATCGCTGCTATCCGGTTGTAGTGCGGGATCTGCCGCTCATTTTTGAGTATCCGATGAAATTCGGTGCGGAGTTAAACAAAAAGGAGAAAGAGAGCGGGTACAGAAAGAAAAAAAATATAGATTTTTGATGGGAAAAAGAAAGATTTAGGGATTTATACTTAGAGCCATCTTAGGAAGGCTCCAGAAAAAATATTTTTGAAAGAGAGGCACATGAACATGGAAGAAAACGTATATGTTACAGATTATCTCAAAAAGCTGAGAGAAGAGGCTCAAAAGCGGAATATCGAATTTGAAGAATCGACTTATGAATTTATTGATATGTTTCTGCATTATCACATTGATTCATATGATGGGAGTCTGCACAGAGTAGAAATCGAAGTGGAAAATGTTACGAACAACATCAGACTGATTCTGTATACGGAAGAAAAACATAAAATCGAAATGCTGATACCTGGCGGCAGAGTGACCGATATAGAGTTTTCATCACGTATAGCCAGAATTCCAAAAGGAACAGCGGATGAGGTAGCGAGAAGAATTCAGAAAGGCAGCTTTATCCATAATGAACTTCTGGATGTTGAGACTACATTGCAGAAAGCAAAGGGGCCTTGGAGTGATCTGGTGATGAAATCATGGTTTATGCGGGCTGACCAAGAAGGAGTTGAAGCCTGCAGCACTTACTTGGTCTACTTTAATGAGGAGATATACCAGACACTTCGTAAAATGAAGGAGATAGAAAAAGGTACAGGCTTTTTGGTGCAGCTTATCAAGATCGGCGGGAATAGGGTCAAAGTTATTAAACTTGCCCGGGACTTTACAGGACTCGATGTGACAGATGCAAAGGATCTTGTACTTCAGGCTCCAAATGCTGTTTTACGGGCAGAAACAGCAGAAAAGGCTGTTGCTCTGTGTGAAGCATTGAGAGAGTGTGGAGCATCTGTTAAATGCTTATAAAATGCAAAATCAAGGCTTGTCAATCAGAAAAAACAGTGTTAGAATAAAGTTATCACAAAGGCAATTCGGAATAGAAGTGAGAAAATACGAAATGTTGAGTGGTATCTATATAAGATGGTTTTATTGAAAGTAAGGCGTATTGATCTGTGAATAGTTTTTCAGAGGATCAGTGCGCCCTGAGATAGGAAAAGGACACTGTGTTTGTTGAAAGACGATACAGTGTCCTTTTTGCATGAAATTCGAAAAACTATTTTCAGCAATTAAAATTTATCTTTATGGAGGTACCGTTCTATGAAAAAAATGAACTTTGCATCTGTATCCTGCGAAATTGCTGTGGCTGATAATTTCTATTTCAGCACAGAAAGCATCTGTGAGTACGGAAGAGATACCGTGCGCTATGCCGTAGAGCGTTTCTTCGCAAAAAACATCGGACTCCAGAGAAAATGCACCTGGGAGAGCTGGAAAATCCGGGTGGGAAAAGGAAGTGAGAAAAACAGACAGCGTTTCACTTACGTTTTTCCTGCACCTGTCATGGAACTGCCGGGCGAATGGGTGCGGGTAGCAGGAATGATTGACAGTCGTGGAGTCTGCATCAAGCGCGTTCAGATTCTGCGCGAGCATCCTTGCTTTGCATCAGAAGCAATCTGAACAACGCTGCCAATGACCTCACGCGGAATGCATTTCCGCGTGAGGAAAGAAACGGAATTCCATAGGTATTATTTGGGTGATTTTGATACAAAAGGATATGGTTATGTGGTATCATATAATCATATTTACTGTACGTTTATTTTACGAAGGGAGAAGAAAAATTGTCTAAAACGGAAATTGTAACAGAACTTCAAACGATATTGAACGATCTGAAAGGTATCACGGCCGATCTGGAACAAAATATTTCAGGCTTAAAAGATTTTCTGGAAGACAGAAAATTTATTCCCAAAGAACTTGGTGCGTCCATAAGAGAACAGCTGGAAGCAATCGATGCGAAACAGACCGAAATTGTATCAAAGTATGAAATGTTGGATGTGCAGAAACCGGAAATGCAGCATACAGCAATTGAGGAAAACTTATCTGAGATTCAGAAAGTAATAGAAGAAAATGAGAAGTACAGGAAAGCGATCGCATTTTTTCTGGAACTTCATGCCGATGATGAAAAAACAGCGGAGACACTTCAGAATCGAAAGGACAGGATTGCAGCAGATCAGATTCAGTTGATGGAGGGGGATATTTTAAAGGAGTATGCAGAACCATATGCATGGCTGCAGCAGGCGTTCTGGGAGAAGGACGCAAGAAGAAAATTCTCGCTGATCTATAAATTAGTTCCCCATTTTGAAGAAGAGATTGTAACGGGAATTCATTTTAATACATTAAAACTGGATGAGAACAAAGCAGAACCGGAAGAAAGTGTTCCGGAAACATTTTGTGCGGAAACAGACAGCGCGGACAGAGAAAAAGAAGAGACAGCTGAAAACACAGCAGAAATTCTGGAAGAACCGGAGGAGTGTCCGGAAGCATGGAAAGGTCTTCTGATTCCGGAAAATCCTTCTTTGCTGCATGTTCGGATGAGCGCAAAAGCAGGCACAAAATTTGGGGTGAAGGAGTTCCGAAAGGACATGTGTAAACAGCCGCTGACGGAAAAAATGTGCTGTCTGCTGGAATGTATAGAAGAGCATGGATATTCCGTAAAAAGTCTTGCAGAGAAAAATGACAACGGTTATGAAATATATAAGACCGCAACAGAGAAATTATATCAGTACGGGTATTTAAAAAGATATATAGTTGATGGAATGGGGGAGTTTTTTACCTTATCTCCACGTGGAGAACGTATTTTATATACGAAAGAAGCAGTTGGTTTTATCAATCAGATGCTAAAAGAGAAAATTTCAAACCAGGATGAGGGAGAGCATATCGAGGATTCAACAAATTCTGCGATGACAAGATTGATGGCATACGACAGTGCATGCAAACAGAGAATTCTGTTTCCAGACTATGAATTTGATACCTGCAACTCCGTATTTGGGACGGACTATTTTATGATTGGATATTCCATGAACGGAAAGAAAAACTTTCAGTGGTTTGCAGGTGTTGTAACGGAGGATCCGGCGGAATTACAGGAATTTAAGGATGTGGTGGCAGAAAAAGCAGGGGCAGAGGAAAGCCTTGTTGTATACGGGGTTTCACTGGAACATGCGAAAAAAGTGGCCAGCTGGCTGCAGAAAGAATTAGGGAAGAAAGCAGCCTTGATTTACTATACGTCCAAGCTGGAAAAAAATGTTTATGCCTTGGAAAATGATTTACCGGCTGAACCGAAAACAGGCGAGCCTGTGGAGGATGAGATAACAGATGAATCCGTAGAACTGCCAGAAGAAGAGCCAGAGCAGGGGACAGCAGAGGCAGAAGCGAGTTCGAAAACAGACAGTGAAAAAGAAGATGAGACGGATAAAAAAACAGAGGAAGCAATCACTTTAGAGCTGGAACAGCCTGAGGCAGTCGAGGAGCAGCCAGAGCAGGAGTCAGAAGAGTCATACGAAGCAGAAGAAAAAGGCATTGTTTCTGAGCAGACGCTTACGGATGAGAAACGAATGGAATATATCGCAGCATATCAGGAAATGATTGCTTGTGATAAGATCTATGCAGCATCCGCCTATTTAAAAGCTTTAGCCGGAAAATATGATGCATTCGAACAGCATTATCGCCAGCTGGCGTATGCCATGAATGATCCGATGGAGCATTGTACCTACAATTCTGATACGATCTTTCAGATATTCTATGGAGAATCCGAACCAGTATCGGATTATTATGTGGTTGCGGCAGCACTGCGAAATTATTTCCTGGATCAGTACAGCTATGATTATTCCGCGCAGCAGTTATATGACATGTTTAAGAAAAGCACTCTTCTGACGGAGAATCAGAGTCTTGAAGAGATTGTTTATGAGTTGATGGAATTTAAAAACCGACAGAAGAGGGGCGTTGACCGTTACGCGGATTATCGGGAAAAAGAAAGAGGCGAATGGGAAAAACAACTTGCGAAAATCTGCCATGAAGCAAAGGAATATTACGAAAGCTATAAAAATGGAAACTTCAAAGAAAGTACATCCCATAAACGTTTTCTGGAAACGACCAAGCTGCTTTTTGGAGCGGACAGTGATTTATGCCAATATTTGAAGGCGGTGAGCGAGGACGACAGAGAAATGCTGGAGATCCTGGAAGAATTTCTGGCGGATACGTATGTAAAAGATCAGGCAGTTATCTGCGTGGAAAACATTGATCAGGCTAAAACGAACAGTGTGATGGATGAGTTCTGGAACCGTGCGGCAGACAATATGTTTTTCGCCAAGAAAACGTCAGATCTCATGGGAAGCCTGAGAATGAACCTTTTCAAAAGAGTCCATAAAATTGTATCAATTCTCTGCAATTATGTATCTCTGATGCAGGCCTCCTTTAACAGCAGCGATGATGCAGCACTGGTTGAGTATAAGAAGATCAGAACCCCATTGTTGCATCATATGGATGAAATGATTGTGGCCCTTTCTGAAAAAGACAGTGGGGATTGGAAAGAGCGTGCGGGAAAAGCAGTATTACAGCAGACATTGAAAGAACTGAAAAGTCGGCTGTCGGGAGAGTACAAAGAGGGCAGCTATCAGTTTTATTATATTGATTTCCTGAAAAATGATAAAGTATTGCTGGATGAAGACGCGCTGCCGATTCTGGATGAAGTCTTCGAACTTCCGGACTTTTCTGTGCTGTCGAGAATTCAGCTGCATTGTACAGAAAAAGAGCAGGAATTTGCGGAACGAATGCAGGAGATTTTTGAAGGAGAAGATGATTATGGCAGTGCGGAATTAATTCTCCAGTACTGGAAATGGCTCGACCATCCATTATCAGCGGAGGATGCCGAAAAATATGATATTGACAAAGCAATCGTGTATCCGCTGAGGGATCTTGAAAATAAACGAAAAGAATTTATTGAGGACATCGAACTGGCTCAGAGCTATGGTCAGATTGACAACACGGCCGAGAATGGGAAAGAGCTGATTCTTCAGATTGCGGAATCGTGGTATTCCCGGGCGGTTGAGACACGAAACTATGGATTTTTCGGAAAAATTCTGAAGGAGTTCCGGGAAAAAATAAAAAAGGATGCACAGGTCCGGGCTGTTGATTTAAAAAGAAATCTGGATGCCTATTTGAAACAAAATCCAGACTGGGAAAAAGAAGAACTGATTCGTGAGGCGGTTGCGCAAATCAAGAATCGAATTGAACAGCAGAATTATGCGGCAGCGGAAGATCTGCTGAACCGGGTGCTGACGCAGGATCTTGATCCGGAGTTTCAGTTTAAAGAGGAAGACTATCTGGAAGAATTTCTGGATGAATATGATGTCAATTATAGAAAAACTGCAAATTCCGGAACAACGTTGAAAGCATTAATGAATACCTCAAAGATTAATAAGGATATTAAAGGGGGAAATAAACTATTAGAAAACTGGCCGAAAGGGGCTGGGACAAATGAAACAACACTGAAGGTTCTGCTGAGTACATTTGGATTTCAGCTGGAAAGTGTACAACGTGAGGCACCAGTCCTTGGAAAAATTGAAAATTATACCGTCAAACTGAAACGTCCGGAAAATGGAAGAAAAAGTAACTACAAACATCCCATTGCAGCTTTTGGGTCTGAAGCTGAGGAAAAAGGCTTCCGGGTGATCTGCCTTTTTGGAAGAACGGATGCTTCCCGTCTGATCGATACTTTCAAAGAAGTCGGGAATGCAAAACATACCCTTGTTTTGCTGGATTATGCATTGCCGCTTGCTGAGAGAAGAATTCTGGCGAGAAAGACAAAAACGGATCTGAGCGGAAAAATTTTTGCCGTCGTAGACAGGGTGGTACTGGTGTATCTGGCAAAACATTATACGGAAACGGCAATGAACAGAATGCTGATGGCCGTGATCATGCCATTTGCATCGTATCAGCCATATATCGATAAATCCGTGGATATTATGCCGCAGGAGATTTTTATCGGGCGCAAATATGAACTTGAAAAAATCGAATCGCCTACAGGTATAAATATTGTATATGGCGGTCGTCAGCTTGGAAAATCTGCGCTGCTTCGCATGGCGAAAAAAGACATTGACCATAACGAAAATGGAGACCGCGCAGTTCTGGTAGATATTAAGGATCTGGATTATAAAGCATCCGCCAGAAAAATTTCAGCAGCATTGTTTGATGAGGGGATTTTAAAAGAGGAACATATTACAGAAAACTGGAGTGAACTGGCGCGTGATTTGAAGAAGCGGCTGAAGGATACAGACGATTCCATTCCTTATTTTCTGCTGTTGCTGGATGAGGCGGATACGTTTATCGACAGTTGTGAAAGTATCAAATACTGGCCGTTTGACATGCTGAAAGATATTCAAAGTGTAGGAATGGGAAGGTTCAAATTTGTAGTAGCGGGTCTGCGCAATATTGTGAGATTCAAGCGGGAAGCGGCATTGGGAAATAACAGTGTACTGACCCATCTGGAATCACTGACAGTAAAACCATTCAAAGCAATGGAAGCAAGAGAATTGCTGGAGGTACCGTTATCCTATCTTGGATTCAGATTTCCGGAAGATAATGAGACGGAAGTATTAATTTCTACGATTCTCGGCACGACAAATTATTTTCCGGGTCTGCTGCAGCTGTACTGCACCAAGCTGATTGAGGCAATGCAGCGGGATTATGCGGGATATTCAGAAAGTGAGACACCGCCTTATCTTGTAAAGAAAGAGCATATTAAAAAAGTGCTGGCAGAGCAGACTTTACAGGAGGAGATCCGAAAGAAATTTTTCATCACATTGGTAGTCGGTGATGATGATTACTATTATATCATTGCATTAATGGTTGCTTATCTTTACCATGAAAATAAGTCAGAGAATGGATGCAGTGCGGATGAGCTGCTGGAACTGGCAGAAGGATATTCCATTAAAAAGATTCTGACATTAGGCAAAGAGCAGCTGGCTGCGTTGATGGAAGAAATGCGAGAGTTATATGTCCTGCAGAATACCAGTGAGGGACGTTACCGTTTTACGAGATACAGCTTCTGCCAGATGATGGGAACTATTCCGCAGATTAACGATGAACTTGAGAAATACATGGAGGATTAACGATGGATCAGATCTGGTGGAATCATATTATCAAAGCACATGCGTTTCTGGAAAATGTTGTAAAAGAAGCTGCCGGAGGGCACAGCTTACTGCTGACCCTTCCGGATTCGGTACCATGGAAAAGTACATTTCTGGATCTGATCCGGGAGCAGCTTCTGATGGAAAACCCGAAAAATAAACTGGAAGTCATAGAATGCCCGGAAGAGGAGCCGGGGGAGTTCATTCTGCAGAAATACTGTAAAAGAGAAACGCGGGCAAAGTATCGCTATGGAGTGAGTTATGCACAGTTTCTTGGAAAATGTCAGGAGACGGTTTTAAATGACAGATATGTCTGGGTGTCGGATATTCCAGACGAGAAGGTAACGAAATGGCTTGATTTTGTATCGGAATATCAAAAAAATGTACAGGACAAAACACCGGGAATTTTTATTCTGGAAGTACATAATGATGTCATGAACCGAAAAAGCAAAAAGGGAATCCGGAGTCTTGGCTTTGAGCAGAATATCGGAGCATATGATAAATATGCTTTCTGCGCACTGGCATCATCTGAGACAAACTGTAAAGAGTTTCTGCGTCCGTATCTGGCAGAGGCCGTTGCTTCTGTCTGCGGGGATGATGTGGAACTATGTGCGGTATGTGTGGCGAAGGGAATGGAGTTCCTGAATGCACCTTATGAGACCATTCAGAAAGTGACGGAAGATCTTGTCAGGAGTGATGGAGAGAGGTACTGCTTCAGCAAAAGCCAGGAGGAAGTGGATACGCTACTCTGGGAGGCGCAGTTGAAATATGTTTTTCCACTCGTGGAAAATTATCGAAGGTATTTTGTGAAAAAATATTATGCTTTTATCAAAGCGGCACTTCCGATCAACAACGGATATGGAGATCAGGTTATGGTTCCTGAGGAAGCTGAGCTTGGAAATCTGATGTATCTGGTGGAACGGGGAGGGATTCCGGTTTCAGCAGAGGAGAGTATGGAACTTAAACGATACAGAAAAGCCCGGAATGAGTTGGCACATATGAATCTTTTAAGCAACGAAGAATTATGTGTGATATTGAAAGCAGGAAAACATAAAACGGCATCTGATTAGAAGGCTTAGCGGGAAGTAAGTGAAAAGAAAATGTGCATTGGATGACAGAAAAATCTGTTTTTCCAATGCACATTTTTAATACGAGTATAAAAATATTTATTTCAGAACTTCAATTCCCTGCACCGATCCAGACATTCAAAGATCTCCTGCCGTCTCGGCCGCGCCAGATCCCCAGGTCTTCCAGGAGCGAGAAGAGAAGCAAGTCCTTTTTCATCCATCTGCCGTTCCAGCAGATCGACAACCTGCACCAGTGTTTTGCGTCCGTCCATCCTGCGTTCCGCCGCATCCAGCAGAAGTGCCGCCAGTCCATTCAGCTGTTCGCTGTCGGTCAGCTGTTCCACAGCACGCAGATCGGTCAGTGATTTATTAATGAGAATAGATTCGCGTCCCATGACTTTGACTTTCGTGCGGTCGCTGCCAGTCAGCGCTTTCGACGGCTGCGGGCGGCGCTGGAAGGATGGAACGGCGAAAGGACGCACCGATGCGGTAAAAGGCGGGAACTCCGCTGCTGTGGTTTTGGCACGCTCCGTAATATCGTAAGGAACGTATTCCTTCATCTGAATCACCGTATCCGCCACATGGAAGTAAGATCCAGAGCTTCCGGCGACGAGGATAGACGAGATCCCAAGCTTCTCATACAGATCCCGCACACGGCTGATAAACGGCGTGATCGGCTCTTCACTGTCCGCAACGACGCGCTGCATCAGCTCATCCCGCACCATAAAGTTTGTGGCGGAGGTATCCTCGTCGATCAGAAACAGGCTTGTACCGGCCTCAATGCCTTCAATGACATTGGCAGCCTGCGAGGTGCTGCCGCTGGCGTCTGCGGTCGAGAAGGAAGTGGTGTCGCTCTTTCCAGGCAGATCATGGATGAAGAGGGAGATATCGACATTGCTGATGCTGCGGGAGTCCTCTGAGCGGAGTTTTACGGCACTCGCATCAGTGATGACATATTCGCGTCCATCCCCGGCGATATGGTTGTACACGCCGCGCTCCAGCGCCTGCAGCAGGGTGGACTTTCCGTGGAAACCTCCGCCGACAATCAGGGTAACACCCAGCGGAATGCCCATGCCGGAAATAGATCCGCGGTTCGGGAGATCGAGGGTGACGCGTAAGGATTCCGGCGAGACAAACGGAACGGCGTGTTTCATCGGCAGGTCAGAGACACCGGTCTCACGTGGGAGAATGGAGCCGTCGGCGATGAAGGCGGTGAGTCCTTTTTCTTTTAATGCGGCGCGGATCGCCTGCTGATCTTCACAGAGACGGGCGACACCGGCGCATGCTTTCGGATCCAGACTGCGGTACAGAAGCGATTTTTCCACGCAGCCCGGCAGGAAGTCGAAGAGAATGCGGATCAGTTCCTGCGAGGCGATGGTGCGGCCATTGGCGGGAAAGCCGATTTCCATGTTGACGATAAGACTGCCGTCGGACGGATTTAAAACGCAGGCAGTGCGCTCGAGAATTTCCTGGCCGCAGCGGCTGACGCCAAGCAGACCGCTTTTGCCGGAGCCCTTCGCGCGGAACGAGTACGGTGCGATCGCGCGCGCAAACTGGCGCAGCAGGTAATCCTGAAGGGCGACGCGCTTCTCATATGTGTCGTAGAGCGATGTTGGAAATGCGGCGGTTTTTCCATTGATATGGACGCTGACACGCGACGGAGCAGCAAACGGATCGCCCTGGACATGGTCGATGGAGAGGGTGTAGCGCGGAAACTGGTAAGCACCGCGGGTGGATTTATAGGCGGGATAGCTTTTGTGGTTGATGCCAAATAAAAGCTGTTTCAGATCATTTGCGGACTGCATGAGAAAAACTCCTTTCAAAACGAATGTTTATACATAGAAATCATTTTGTGATAACTATAGCACAGCAGCGCGGAAAAATGCAAAGAAAAAGAGCGAAAAGCCTTCCCCACAGAAAAGGAGACGTTTCGCTCTTTTTGCATAGCGGCTGCCAGACGTTACGTTGCCTGTTTTGCGCGCCGCGTGTGCTCAAAATACCCTGCAGTGCCACAAAAAATGTTTTTCCATTTCCATTCAGGTATCCCATCATGGAGAAGTTGATGCCGACGATCACACAGTCCACTGCGTAGGAGCGGAGATAATCGGCTGCGGCCGCGATGACGTCCTTATCATCCGAGAAGAGACGGGCAAGAAGCGCACCGTGGGAGAAGCTGAACAGAAAAACGGCAAGTCCCACCGCGAATGTCCAGATCATGCCGAGATACATGGATGAGCGGGCACGCTTGTATTCTCCGGCACCGACGTTCTGTGCGGAGAAGGTGGAAACAGCGGAAACATCTGCCGTGGAGGCAAACTGGCCGACGACCATCAGATCGACGGTTCCATACAGTGCCTGGAGCAGATTGGCGCCGAATACGGGGAGCATAAAAAGCAGAATCAACGTTTGGAAACACTCTGGCGTTTCACAAGTTTCGTTGCCATGCACATCTTCAGACACTCACGTTTCGGATCAGCTACGCGGTCGAGCAGACGCTGAACAGCGGTGGCGCCGAGCTCGCGTTTTCGGACCTTCATGGTGGAAAGCGGAGGAACCATCATATCGCACATCGGAACGTCATCAAAGCCGATGATGGAGACATCCTCCGGGATGCGGTAGCCATTTTCACGCAGCGCACGCATGGCGGCCGCAGCGATGATGTCATTGTCGGCAAAGTAAGCATCTGCGATCGGAGCTTTCGACTCGAGAAGGCGCAGCATGTCGCGGTAGCCCTCGTCCGAGGTAGGGGAAACCGGGTGGACATATGGATGCGAGGTGCTGATACCGTTTGCACGGAGCGCTTTGTAGTAGCCGTCGGCGCGTTCGGAGAAGTTGCTGATGTCGAGGTTCGAGTGAAAGTAGCCCACGTTTTTGTGTCCGCACTGGATCAGATAATTTGTGGCGTTGAACGCCCCCTGAATGTTGTTGATCAGAACGCAGTCGTAATCGAGCTCATCGTAATAGCAGTCCACGACAACGATCGGAACAGAAAAATCGCGGAACTTGCGGAAATCGGACGGAGCCATTTCGGTTGCAAGAAGCAGAATGCCTTCACAGTCCACAGCGCGGAGTGCATCGAGCTGGCTGTCAATATCCATGGTCTCATAAAAATAGGAGATATGAAGCGCACAGCCCTGGCGGGTGCATTCGGTGGAGATTCCTTCGGTCAGCTGGGAGAAAAACGGTGTGTCGGCAGCAACCTTTCCGTGCTTTTTGTAATTGACCAGCTGAATAATGCGGGAGGAAGCGCCGGAGGATTCATTTTTTTTCGGCGCATAGCCATACTCGGCTGCGGTTTTTAAAACCAGCTCTCTTGTGGCATCGCTGATGCCGGGTTTGTTATTGAAAACCATAGAAACCGTGGCAGGCGATACGTTGATCAGCTTTGCCAGTTCTTTCGCAGAAATATTCATAAAATTTCAGCTCCTGTTCGATAAAATCAGCCCGCACGCTGCTTTTGTGTGTTTTTACATGCGGGATGTTGAAATTTATTTCAGTGTTTATCTGAAAAATATTAAACTTATGCATTGATTTTAATATGAATTAAAAAAGAAGTCAACTTCTGAGCTGTAAAAAAATGAAATATGAAGAAATGCATAAAAACAGCCATTCTTTTTTGTGTAAATTACTAAAAAAGATTTAATAAAGTTGAATAGATGTTGACAAATTCAAAAGAATTTAGTAATATAAGAGCCATAGAAAGCAGGCAAATTTAGAATAAAGTTTAACGAAATTTAAAAACAATTAAGTGGAGGAAAAGAATATGAAATCAGTTAAGATCGGATTTGCACCTACAAGAAGAAGTATTTTCAGCGCTCCGGATGCTGTAAAATACGCCAACCTGACGAGAGAGCGTTTAAAAGAGCTCGGCGTTGAATTTGTTGATATCACAGATATCAACGAGGAGGGGCTGTTTTACGATGAGGCGGATCGTGAGAAAATCCAGGAGAAATTCCGCCGTGAGAACGTAAAGGGAATTTTCTTCCCGCACGGAAACTTCGGCACGGAATATGTCTGTGCAAGACTGGCAAAGGAAATGGGGCTTCCGGTACTCCTCTGGGGACCGCGCGATGAGAGACCGGATGAGAACGGTGTGCGTCTCCGCGACAGCCAGTGTGGCCTGTTCGCAACCGGAAAAGTGCTGCGCCGTTTTGGCGTTCCGTTCACCTACATGACAAACTGCCGCCTGACCGATCCGGAATTTGAGCGCGGCATCAAGGATTTCCTCGCCGTATGTAATGTGGTAGATACCTTCCGTCACACCAGAATCCTTCAGATCGGACCGCGTCCGTTCGACTTCTGGTCCACGATGTGCAACGAGGGCGAGCTGCTGGAAAAATTCAATATTCAGCTTTCCCCGATTCCGCTTCCGGAGCTGACCGAAGAGATGAAGAAAGTAAAAGCAGAGGGCACCGAGGTAGAGAAAGTCGTTGCTTACTGCAATACCAATATGTGTGTAAAAATAAAACCGGAAGAGCTGGAAAATGTAGCAGCTCTGAAGGTTGCGATGAAGAACCTGGCTGTCAAATATTCCTGCAATGCCATTGCGATCCAGTGCTGGAACGCACTGCAGGGCGAGATCGGCATTATGCCGTGTGCGGCAAACTCCCTGCTGAACGAAGAGGGAATTCCGGTTGTCTGTGAGACCGATATCCACGGTGCCATCACCGCTCTGATGGTAGAGGCTGCCGGCAGAAACGACAAGAGAAGCTTCTTTGCTGACTGGACGGTACGTCACCCGGACAACGAGAACGGCGAGCTGCTGCAGCACTGCGGACCGTGGCCGATCTCTGTTGCACAGGAAAAACCGACGATCGGTTATCCTCTGGCATTCAGCCATCCGGGCGCTGTAGAGGCACAGGCAAAATTAGGTGAAATGACACTGGCGCGTTTCGACGGAGACAACGGAGAGTACTCCCTGCTGCTTGGAAATGCAAAAGGTGTAAAGGGCCCTTACACGAAGGGAACCTACGTATGGGTTGAGGTACAGAACCTGAAACGCCTCGAGGCAAAAATCGTTGAGGGACCGTACATCCACCACTGTGTCGGTATCCACGAGAACGTTGTGCCGGTTCTGTATGAAGCATGCAAATACATCGGCATTGCCCCGGATTTATATGATCCGATCGAGGAAGATGTCAAAGCATATTTAAGAGGAGAATGAAAATCATGAGTGAATACAAGGAATTAAGTTGTCTGGCGTATGATCTGCGGAAGAAAGTAGTGGAAATGGTAGTTTCCGGCAAGGGCGGCCACATCGGCGGCGACATGAGTGTCATCGATGTGCTTGTAGCGCTGTATTTTAAAGAGATGAACATCAGCCCTGAGAACATGGACGACCCGGACCGCGACCGTTTTGTGATGAGTAAAGGTCATTCCGTTGAGGCATATTATGCGGTACTTGCAGCAAAGGGATTTTTCCCGATGGAAGAAGTCATCGAAAAATTCTCCAAATTCGGCAGCCCGTACATCGGCCATCCGAACAATAAACTGCCGGGCATCGAGATGAACTCCGGTTCTCTCGGCCACGGACTTCCGGTCTGCGTGGGAATGGCACTGGCAGGAAAAATGGATAAAAAAGATTACCGTGTTTACACCGTTATGGGTGACGGCGAGCTGGCAGAAGGCTCTGTCTGGGAGGGCGCGATGTCTGCAGGAAACTACAAGCTGGACAACCTCTGCGCGATCGTAGACCGTAACCGTCTGCAGATCTCCGGAAATACCGAGGATGTCATGAAACAGGACAGCCAGGAGGAAAGATGGGCAGCGTTCGGATGGAATGTTCTTTCCGTACCGGGCAACGATATGGACGCGCTCGTTCATGCGTTTGAACTGGCAAAACACTGCAAGGGAAAACCGACGGTTATTATTGCAAATACAACGAAGGGCTGTGGTTCTTCTGTGATGGAAAATAAGGCGGAGTGGCATCATAAAGTGCCGACACCGGAGGAAGTAGAGCAGATCATGAAGGATCTGGATGAGAGAAAGGAGGCACTGTCATGAACAAGATTCCAAACAGACAGGCCATTTGTGAGGTTTTAATGAAACATGCCGAAACGGATAAAGATATCGTGGTACTCTGCAGCGATTCCAGAGGAAGTGCTTCCCTGACACCGTTTGCAAATGCGTATCCGGAGCAGTTTGTAGAGATGGGTATCGCAGAGCAGGATCTGGTCAGCGTTTCTGCCGGTCTTGCAAAATGCGGCAAGAAAGCATTTGCGGCATCTCCGGCGTGCTTCCTTTCTACAAGAAGCTATGAGCAGGCGAAGATTGACTGTGCATACTCCAACACCAACGTAAAGCTGATCGGCATCAGCGGCGGTGTAAGCTACGGTGCACTCGGCATGAGCCATCATTCTGCACAGGATATCGCAGCAATGGCAGCCATTCCGAACATGCGCGTTTATCTGCCGAGCGACCGTTTCCAGACAGCAAAACTGGTTGAGGCACTTCTTACCGATGAGAAACCGGCTTATATCCGTGTGGGAAGAAATGCCGTTGAGGATATTTACAGCGAAGAAAATACACCGTTTGAGATGGATAAGGCAACGGTTCTGTCGGAAGGCACCGATGTTTTACTGGTAGCCTGCGGTGAGATGGTCCGCCCGGCGCTCGATGCAGCTGCTATGCTGAAAGAAGAGGGAATCAGCGCAGGACTGCTCGATATGTACTGTGTGAAACCGCTGGACAAAGAGGGCCTAGTAGAGGCTGCAAAGAAGGCAAAAGTTGTCATTTCGATCGAAGAGCACGCTCCATTTGGCGGCCTTGGTTCGATGGTAAGCCAGGTGGTCGGCGCAGAGTGCCCGCGTAAGGTAGTCAACATGTCTCTGCCGGATGCGCCGGTGATCACGGGAACTTCCAAAGAAGTATTTGACTATTATGGACTGAATGCCGAGGGCATTGCAAAAAAAACGAAAGAATTACTGGCTTAACCAGAAATGGAATCAGCGGTGAATGTGATAGCCCGCAGGGAACTGTAAACTGCCGCAGGTCTGCGTATGCCATGTTCCTGCGTGCCTGGGCGGAAGAAAATCCGGGAACGCAGGAACTTTTTCTATATAACCAGGAACAAATCGTTCTGCGGAAATAATCAGGAATAAATCGTTCTGCGGAAGATGTTGGAATGTGTGGTAATCGCCAAAGATCTTGCCTATAGGGGCAGGGTGAACGCTGCGATAATAAACAATGACGCATTGTATGCTGAAAAACAGGGTGTATTCAGCGTTATTCGAGAAGGGGATCTGGATATTTATAAAATTTTAGGAACGGAGCTGGAAAAATGGAGAAAAGGTATATCATCGGAATTGACCAGAGCACGCAGGGAACGAAAGCGCTGCTCTTTGATGGGGAGGGACATTTACTCCGCCGTACCGACCTGCCGCATCGGCAGATCGTCAATGAAAAGGGATGGGTGTCCCATGATCTGAATGAGATTTACCGAAATACAGTACAGACGGTAAAAACGCTGGTGACAGAGTCCGGTGTTGCACCGGAAACAATCGCCGGAATCGGCATCAGCAATCAGCGTGAGACGACGGCGATCTGGGATAAGGCGACCGGGGAACCACTGGAAGAGGCAATTGTATGGCAGTGCGGCCGCGCAAGCGGCATTGCGCAGGAGATTGCGGAGCAGGGTCACGCAGAGGAGATCCGAGAGGCGACGGGTCTGCGGCTTTCGGCTTATTTTCCTGCTGCAAAGATGGCGTGGCTGCTTCGAAACGGCGGAGAAGAAAGACAGAAACGTGCTGCAGACGGGAAACTCTGCCTGGGTACGATTGACAGCTGGCTGGTTTACAAGCTGACGGGGGATCATGCATTTAAAACAGATTTTTCAAATGCGTCGAGAACGCAGTTGTTTAATTTGAAAACACTGGCATGGGATGAGAAGATCTGTGAGATGTTCGGGATTCCGGTCTGTGCGCTGGCCAGGGTGTGCGATTCCGATGCGGTGTATGGAACCACGACGATGGAAGGATTGTTTTCCGAGCCGGTTCCGATCTGCGGTGTATTAGGCGACTCTCATGCGGCTCTGTTCGGACAGGGCTGCTTAAAACCGGGTATGATCAAGGCAACGTACGGAACGGGTTCTTCTCTGATGATGAACATTGGAGACAAGCCGATTCAGAGCAGCCACGGCGTTGTGACTTCGCTTGCGTGGGGAAGAGGCGGCAAGGTGGACTATGTGCTGGAAGGCAACCTGAACTACACCGGAGCTGTGATTACCTGGCTGAAGGATGATCTGAAGCTGATTTCTTCGGCAAAAGAGACGGAAGGACTGGCAAGGGAGGCAAATCCGGCAGACCGCACGTATCTGGTTCCGGCATTTACCGGGCTTGGCGCGCCGTACTGGGATGAGAAAGCAACGGCATCGATCAGCGGAATTACCCGCACCACAGGAAAAGCTGAGGTGGTAAAAGCGGCTCTCGACTGCATTGCCTACCAGATCACCGACCTTGTCCGTGCGATGGAGCAGGATACCGGCATGCGGATCGAGGAACTCCGTGTAGACGGCGGCCCGACACGAAACGGATATCTGATGCAGTTCCAGAGTGATATTACGAATAAACGCGTAAATATTCCGGACGCGGAGGAGCTTTCCGGGATTGGAGCGGCTTATATGGCGGGTATTTCGGCAGGTGTGTATGATCTGGAGAAGCTCGCGGGAAATATGAAACGAAGTGTGTATGAACCGAAGATGGACGATGAAATCCGGGAGAAAAAATATGCCGGATGGAAAGCGGCGGTCGACGGGGTATTAAGTAAATAGGGGACGGACGGTGTAAAAGGCCTCCCGCCCCACAGAGCACAAGTCCCCGGACAGGCACTGTTTCGGAGGGCAAGAGGCTCTGTGCGGCGGGAGATTTTTTGCGCCTGACGGTGGGATGACGAAGGGGGGACGCGGGCATTACTGTGCACTCGGCAAATACGCGTTTGTGATAAGAAAACGAAGACGCATACGTGCGTGATTGAGAAATTTGAAAAATAAAATAATCTACAAACAAAAAGGAACGATTTGGATAGAACGTTCCTTTTTTGCATATAGAGAATAAATTGTACAGAAATAAAAGGCGCTGTATAAACAGCGCGTAATGCTGATAGAATGCGAGAAAACAGCAAGAAAAAGAGGATTAAACTTGTAGTTCAATGAAGAAAAAAATAGATGTGGTATAGTATCAAGAAAAAGGGATTTCGCATGAAGGAAAGTTCAATAGAAGATGTATTAGAGCGTGTCTGAAAAATCATTTCCACAAACTGGGACTCGCAGCTTGCGAAAAGCCTTTTTCAGACACGCTCTAGAGTGTACATTATGCAAAAAAAGGAGGGACAAGAGTTTGTCCGGTAAAAAACAGGAAGTATGGTAAGATAAGCTGGTAATGGAGAACGTATGCAGATTCGTATGGATGAAAAAGGGAGGATTCTGTTTATGGCTACTTACGTTATTTCTGATATTCACGGTGAGTATGAGAAATTTATGGAGCTGCTGGAAGAAATTGAGTTGAAAGATACAGATACGCTCTATGTTCTGGGTGATGTTTTAGACCGGGGTGAGCATCCGATTAAGGTGATATTGAAACTGATGGAAATGCCGAATGCGTTCTGTATCGTGGGGAACCATGAGGTGATGGCGCTGGAATGTCTGCGGTTTCTCTGTCAGGAAATCACAGATCTTGCCATCGAGGAAGTGGATGCTGAACTGCTGGACAATCTTGTTCTCTGGAAGTATAACGGCGGTGATGCTACGATCCGGGAATTTCGGGCGCTGGATCCCGAGATGCGGGAGGAAGTACTGAATTTTCTGGAGGATTTCAGTCTGTATGAGGAGCTTACAGTGGGAGAAAAACAGTATCTGCTGGTGCATGGAGGGCTGGGTGGATTCACACCGGAAAAGAGGATCGAGGAATATTCCCTGCACGATCTTGTATGGGCCAGACCAGATTATCAGAAGGAATACTTTGCGAATACAAATCTGGTAACGGGGCATACGCCGACGCAGACGATTCCGGAAAATGATAATCCCGGGTATATTTATAAAAAATATCACCACATCGCCATCGACTGCGGCGCATGCTTCCCGGGAGGGCGGCTGGCGGCAATCTGTCTGGAAACGGGGGAAGAGTTTTACAGTTCGGACAACAACAGGTGAACGATTTTAGACGTTCCATGATGCCAGCATCAGAAGACCGGGATCCGGAACCAGCAGAACAAGCGGGAAGATTTTTGAAACAGGACATGCCAAAACACAGGCAGGAAAGCCGTTTTGGAAAAAATGAGCGGATAACGAAAGCTTTGATGATTGCAGGAGCTGACACGAAAGCTGCGAAAGAAAAGGAGATTTTGGATGCACTATATTATTACTGATATACATAACGACAGCTGGCGGTTCATGAAATTGCTGGAAAAAATGGGTCTCAAAGAGGACGATCACCTGTATCTGCTTGGTGATTTGTTTGACCGCTGCATGGATCATCCAGACCCGGCGGGCGTGTATTTTCAGACACTGAAGCTGGGAAAAAAATGTACCGTGCTCCGCGGCAACCACGACCACTGGCTTGCTAACTATATTTTCCACTATTACGGAAGCAACGAGAGAGACCGCGCCCTCCTGCAGCCATATCCGTACAATTCGTTCCATCTTCTGCAGGAGCGCCTGACAGAAGTAGATCTGAAAGAGCTTGCGGAGTATATCCTCTCCTGGCCGGTACAGGTGGAAATCGAGGTGGACGGTCAGCCGTATCTGCTTGCCCATGCCTGTACGGCAGAACCGGGAAAATGGAAACTGGACAACTATTATCTGATGGGAGATTTGTGGTACAAGGTTTTTCTTCATGAGGGAGTGCATGGATATATTTCCGTCTGCGGCCATCAGAACATGGGAAATGGATCCATCTGGAAGAATAAAAAAGGAAACGTCTATCTGTGTGACTGCGGCTGCGGCTTCGAGAATGGAAGACTGGGATGCCTTTGCTTGGAAACGAAAGAAACTTTCTATGTATAAACAAACAGAGGAAAAGCAATGAAGCGATATATGATGTCGGATATTCACGGATTTCTGGAGGCATTCGAGGCAGCTCTGAAAAAAACAGACCTTTCGGGGAAAAACCAGCTGATTCTGCTGGGCGATTACATAGATTATGGGCCAGATGGCCGGGCGGTGCTGGAAAAAGTCAGGGCATTGCAGGAAAAATATGGTTCGGAAAAAGTCATTGCCCTGATGGGAAACCATGAAAAAGCACTGCTGGACTGGCTGGAAGAATATGCGGATGTCAACCGGCATATCGGCAGTGTGGAGCAATATCGCAGCCGGGAATGGCTGGCATCGGATGCAGATGGAGACTATGAAACGCTGCACAGCTTTCTGAAAGAAGAACATTTTCAAGAGTTTCTGGAAAAAGAAGCACACCTCTCAGAGGATTCCAGAAATGCAGAAGCAGTACGGCTGATGTTCGAAGATGCGGGGGATCTGATCACCTGGATGCGCCATTTTCCTTACTTTTATGAAACAGAACGCCAGATTCTGGTGCACGCCGGAATTGCCGAATGGGGCGGTAAAGACTGGCTGTGCGTGACCAGCGAGGAGCTGATGGTGGGAAAAAGAACGGTAAGCCGCGGAGCATTCCATAAGGATGTGATTGCAGGCCACATTTCCACGGCAAAAATCAGCGGAAACAGGACATATGACGGTATCTGGCACGACGGTCAGAGCCACTATTATCTCGATGGAACCACCTGGCGGAGCGGAAAAATTCCGGTGCTGGAATATGACAGTGAAACTGGAAAATACAGAGAAATATGGTGAGAAATATTGTAATGCAGCACAGCAAAATCACAGCAGGGCGGAAAAAGTGATTGAACCGAATCAAGCAAGGAGTGAATCGGCTTGCGGATATCCGCTTTGACAAAGAAACAGGATCCGAACAGAAGGGAGTAGATCAGATGCATTTACCAGTTAGTGTAACACAGGATGAATTATTAGAAGTTTTGCTTCAGGTTGCGCCGGTACGGCCGGTCTTTATCTGGGGTGCACCCGGCATCGGAAAATCCGCGTTAGTGGAAAAATTCGCAGACGAAGTCGGCCTGCCGTGCGTGTCGCTCCTCGGAAGCCAGCTCGCGCCGGAGGATATCATCGGCATTCCGCAGATCCGGGGCGAGACATCGGAATTCCTTCCGCCGAAAATGATCGCCAGAAAAGAGCCGTATGTCCTGTTTCTGGACGAACTCAACGCCTGTACGCAGGAAGTGCAGAAAGCCTTCTATTCCCTGATCCATGAGCGGCGGATCGGAGAATACCATCTTCCGGAGGGAAGCATTGTGATCGGAGCAGGAAACCGTGCCGAGGACAGCGCGATCGTAAAAACGATGTCGTCCGCCCTTTTAAACCGTATGTTCCATGTGCAGCTGAAAGCGGATGTGGGACAGTGGATCAAGTGGGCGCAGGCAGAAGGACTCCATCCGTGGGTCATTGACTATATCATCCAGCGGCCGGATCACCTCTTTTCCGAACCGCCGAAAACCGAAGAACCGTTTTCCACCCCGCGTTCCTGGCATATGCTGAGCGATGCGTTGAAGGAATACCGGGCCGGGGAGCAGGATATTTCGCAGGAAACATTAAAAATGATGGCGTACGCTTGCCTCTTGGAACAGCACGCGGGGATGTTTCTTGCTTACACAAAAACACTGCGCAACACACATCTCCTGGATGACATTATCGCGCAGAAAGCAAAATGGCCGGACAAGCCGGAAAACCGGGATGTGCTGTATTTTCTCGCACAGTCCTTCCGCGCCAGACTGCTTGCAGAACTGCCGAAAAGCAAACAGGGAATTTCCGGCGGCATGCTTTCCTTTGCGTACCGCGCCAAGGGCATGATCAAAGAACTCGCAGTCATCAATTTCGAAATCGCCCAGATGACCGTCGCAGCTGATGGGGCGGAGGCACTGCCGGACTGGTTTATGATGGAAATCATCCGTGATCTGCCGCGGCTCGTCGGATGAAAAAGGAAGGAGAAAAGGATGCCATACGTTCGAAGCAGGTATTACCGCGAAGAAGAAAAGCCGGCCGGGTACCGCAGAGTGGAGGCCGGCTTTGGTTTGCTGGAAAAAAATACACTGTTCCATCAACTGGATGGGTACATCACTGCAAAGCCCTCCCATCTGAATGCAAAAGGAAGTCTGGCCTGTGTTACGAAAGATGGAGATATCTACGTCAACATGCGGGCGAACCTGTCGCCGGAACAATGGTGCTATGTGATGGCGCACAATCTTCTGCACCTGGCGTTCGGCCACTTTGACAAAGCGAGCATCCCTTCCGACTGCGAATTTGTCCCGGCACTCTGGAACAAAGCCTGTGATATCTACATTACCAGATTCCTTTATGACATCCGCCTCGGCGAGCCGATCTGCGCAGATCCGGCGGAAGCATATCCGATCAAACTGAACAGCGAGCAGAAAATTTATGAATATCTGTTGAAGCACCAGGATAATGGTGCGCAGATCTGCGGGACAAACTCTGAAAAATTAAAGGATATGATCGGGGTAGAACGGCCGATCGTTTATAAAAAGGGAGAAAGAAATGCATATGCTGAAAAATTTTCCTATGCAGTCACTCATTCTATCAAATCTGCACTCTGCGATGCGGGAGGATACGATCTTAAAACGAAAAAGAATACCGTCATTTCCAGAGCAGCAGAATGGTTCCTGTCCCATTATCCGCTACTCGGAGGTCTTGCGGCTGCATTTAAAATTGTGGAGGACATTGAACTGTGCCATCGGTATGAAATCCACATTGCCGCGGTTGACGCAGAGCAGGGAATCATTTATGCCAATCCGTCGTGCGGATTTTCGGAGGAAGAGTGGATTTTTGTTCTCGCGCATGAATATCTCCATGCCGGACTGCAGCACCAGAAACGGTGCAATGGGCGTGATTTCTTTCTGTGGAACATCGCCTGCGACTACGTCATCAACGACTGGCTGCACGAAATGGAGATCGGCAGAATGCCGCCGGATGGGCTGTTGTATGATGAAACACTTCACAATAAATCGGCAGAAAGTATCTATGATCTGATCGTGAAAGAGATCCGAAAGTACAAAAAACTAAACACCTTCCGGGGCTTTGGCAGAGGTGATATGTTTAACGGAAACAGACCGCATTTTACTGGAAGAGAAAACGGGGTCAGCCTGGATGAACTGCTGAAAAACGCACTGCGGGAGGGACTGGATTACCATCAGGAGCACAATCGTGGTTTCCTGCCGGCCGGGCTGGTGCAGGAAATCAGGGCGCTTGCGATGCCGGTCATTCCATGGGATGCCGCGCTGGCGAAGTGGTTTGACGTACAGTTTCCACCGCTGGAAAAACACCGCACCTATGCGCGGCCAAGCAGACGGCAGGGTGCCACGCCGGATATTCCAAGACCGGGATATGCGTATTACGAGCAGGATCTGGAGAGCCGGACCTTCGGTGTGGTCGTGGACACGTCCGGTTCCATGAGTGCAAAACAGATCGGTATGGCACTCGGCTCCATCGCCAGCTATGCCGCGGCGAAAGATGTTCCGTTCGTGAGAATCATTTTCTGTGATGCCAAAGCGACGGATGCGGGATATCTGGCACCGGAAGATATTGCCGGCCGGGTAAAAGTCACGGGACGAGGAGGAACCATACTGCAGCCGGGCGTGGATTGTCTGGAACAGGCGAACGATTTTCCCAAGGACGGGCCGATTCTGATTATTACGGACGGGGAGATTGAGAATGACCTGAAGGTAAGACGAGAGCATGCATTTCTGCTTCCGAGAGGAAACCGGTTGCCGTTCCGGGCACGGGGAGAAGTGTTTTATTTTCGGGAATAGTGCGGCGTAGTCTGTGTCTCTGCAAGAAACGATAGCAGCGGCAGAGAAAGCGGACAGAATTTGCGGATGATGTTTTGCGATACTTTAGAGAACAGAAACAGAGAACACGAGAGGAGACGCTGAGAATGAGCATTGTCATTACAGGCGATACCCATGGCACCTTTGATATTGGAAAAGTTGTACGCTATTTTAACGAGCACGAAGACGAGTACACCCGGGATGACTATCTGATCATCTGCGGAGATGTCGGCATCTGCGGCTTTTCTGCAGCATACGAAGCGAATACGAGAGCCGTTTTCCGAAGTCTGCCGGTGACGACACTGTTTATCGACGGAAATCATGAGAACTTCGAACAACTGAATTCCTACGCCGTGGAGCAGTGGAACGGCGGAAAGGTGCATATCATTGAGGACAACATGATCCATCTGATGCGCGGCCAGATCTTTACGATTGACGGGCTGAAATTCTTTACCTTCGGAGGTGCTTACAGCATCGACAAAATGTCCCGCGCGGAGGGGATTTCGTGGTTCCCGGAAGAAATTCCGTCACGGGAAGAGTACGAAGAAGGATGGAAAAATCTGGAAAAAGAAGATTTCCAGGTGGACTACATACTGACCCACACCGCCCCAAGAGATGTGGCCGCGGCAATGGGATATGGAGAGCTGTCTGACGATGAGGTGGAACTCCGCCAGTACCTGCAGCGCGTGGCGGATGAGACAGAGTTTCAGAAATGGTATTTCGGACACTTTCATGAAGATACGGAAGTGGAAGAGGTGTTTGTGTGTCTGTATGATGAGGTTGTGGAGTTGTAATAAGACAGGATGTCAAAGTAGTCAGGATGGGAATGAGATGGCGCAAAGAATAAATACAATCATAGAATTTGAACAAAAGAGCATCGGAAAATCTGGTGCTCTTTTTGATGTAAAAAATTGGACAAAATCTTGGCCGGAAAAAAATAAGAAGCGTGATAAGATAAAATAGAAGCAGAGAGCAGCCAGAAAATGCACGTCGAACCATAAAAAATCTGCTTTGAAAAGAGAAAAGTCAGTTGTTTTCTTCTGATGGGACATCCATATGATCCAATGCATACTCACACGCCTGAATCACAAAACTGGAAAACGTAATGTCCTGGTCAGAATCGGAAATTGCCTGCTCGATCTGATCGATCAGGTGAAGGGGAAAACGGATGGTCTTATTTTCCGTTTCCTTGCGATTGCCTTTTAATTGAAATGCCATATCAAACTCCATTCCGCTGCCTGAAAATACAGGCCGGAACACCATTTCCGGTTATGAGATGTGAACTACAGGCAGCATAAAACATAACAAAGGTGTGTTTCAAAAGGGTTCGACAATAAAAATAAGATTTTTCGGATCTGGGAAATCGGAGAAATCTGGAAAAAGCTGTTTGGGAGACAGCTTATTTTGGTGTACCTTTTTCTGGCTGTTTTCTGATATTCAAGATAACTGGAAATTCCAGCCTGTTTCATTGTATTGCATAAATTGATTGAAATAAGCATTGCAAAATGCATGACAAAATATATTGCAAACAACAAGATAATGTATTACACTATAGAAAAAAAGTGCCAGATGATAGAAAAAAATAATGTTTATTTAATTACATAATAGGATCAAAATGAAATTCAATGAATATGAGGAGAAGTGGGATGGAGAGCAAGGTAAGAGAATATCAGGATTTATATGAAACTTTTGAATATTTTCATGAACAGGCACTGGTAATAGAAAATCCGATTTATGAACTTGAAAAGGAGATAGAAGAAATCCAGGAAGAACAGAAAAATGTTGATTATAAAGACAACGATACCGCACTTTGGTATATGAATGCCCAGATAGAGGATTCGATCAAGCATAAAAAAGAAGAAATTAATAATGAAGTAGATGAAAAAATGGAAGACATTACAGAACCAGAAGAAAGAGTAGCGCAGACTTTCAAAAGAATAAAAAAGTGGATCCCGGAGAAAAAAATAAAGAAGATACTGGAGAGTGAAACTATTGATTTTAAACAGAACGTGCAGTTGGAGAAAGCAGAGCGGGAAATAGAATTCAATTTGCTGAATTATTTAAATAAACTTCTTTCCATTGTTTTTCGGTTTGATTTTTTGAGCTTTTTACCAAAAGTAGCAAGAAATATTATTGGAAGTTTGTTTTGGGCCTTTTTTTTGCTTCCCAAGATCGTCAGCTTTGTGCTAAATAGTTATAAGCCATTTTTAGAGAGCAAATTAGCTGAATTATCAGAATATGAATATAAATTAGCCAACAGTCAGGCAGTATATGAACAATTTAAAAAAGAATTTGCAATGAAAACAATGTTGATTGTTGCAATTGTTTTCATTGGTATCATCGCGCTTAATATTGGAGTTTACATTGCAACGAAACGAATGGCGAAAAGGTTTATTATTGAAAATAAAGCTTTGTGTCTTGCTTTTGTGAGCCCGGCCGAATTAAAAGAAAAAATGTATCAATATTACCTGAATCAGTACATGGAGAACGAAGTAGCTGAATGGAAACAGGAGATTGAGATAGTCAAAATGAAAGGACTAGAAGGATGTGGCCTGGAAGAGACCTCGATGGCAAAAATTCTGGAGAACTTTCTACGAGAAGAATATGATAAATTGCAGGAGAAAATAGAGATAATTGAAAAAAAAATTCAAAATATTCGCGAAAAAAGTAGGGAAGTAAATGTACAGATGCAATTTTTGATACCGGAATTGCAAGAAATGGAAAAAGAGGTAAGAACAGAATTTGTGCAGGATCGCAATTTTAATCATGCGGTTCTTTTACCGTATGTGTCTGCGGGATATTCTCAATATACACTTGAGGGAGTAAAAGAGCTGATTTTCTTTGAACATAACTATAAGCCAATGGTGATCTGTTATGAGGAAGATACGACGAAAGAAGGCGAAAGATTCCGGCGAAATATGGCTAAATTGATTGAGCTGCTTATGATTGGATTTACGCAGGAAAATTATTATGACAATTTGCAAATGTGGCTCGTGGATTTTGAAGGTCTTTATTTCCCAGAAAGCAGAACGCAGGGAATTATGAAGGTAGTCCGTACACAGGGAGAAGTGCAGCAGATGTTTGCAGAAATAAAGAATGCACGAAAAATGGCGGATACGTTGGAAGATGGAAGAATAAGAAATATTAATCCGGCAAGACTGGCGAGACGTGAAAACCCAATTAAATATAATATTGTATATTTTGCGGGTTATGATTTTTCAACAGTGGATCGAGAGATTGCTCAATTATTTATTGATGGAGAAAATTTTGGATTTTTGCCTATTATTTTTATGGCAAAAGATACAGCTCAGGTTCTACTGAAAAGAGATAACTTTGTCAAACAATTTTCTAAGGTTATGGAAAAAGCGAAAGACAACAGACAGATTTACAGCTTTGAAGATATCGTGGCAGAGTTTGAATATGATGTTGTCGTGTCCAATCGTAAACCGCTTTTATATGAGAAATGTGCAGTTCGGAAAGTGATATCAACTCAGGAATTCCTAAAAGCGGCAAAAAGTAAGGAAGGTTTTCTGTTTGATCACATACTATATGCGGATTGGAAAGCGATAAACAAAGACATCCATGAGCGTATTTTAGACAGAGATGATGTTCAAATGCTTGATTTCAGAGAGAAAACACAAGTATGGGAGATACTGGAGAACAAAAACACTATTATATATTTTTAAAGGAGAGAGAAAAAAAGATGGCAGTCAATTTCAGCGAAGAAGAAATTACGCAAATGTATCAGATGTACGAAGAGGTATTAGGAGAAATTCAAAATGAAACACAATATGTGGTAGAACACTTGGGTGAAAAGGCACAGCGGGCACAGTATAAGCCAGTGACAGAATTGTCAATTGAAGCGGTCAGATATTACAACGAAGAGCTGAAAGATGCAGAACTGAAAGCCTTAAAAGACTGGCAGGACAGCGAAATCAGTTTTTCAAAAATCATGGATGAATTGTCGGCTGGGGAGGATGCAAAGAACAGAGGAAAAATGCTGGAAGTACAGATTGAGGAGGAAATTCAATCATGGAGATCGATGGATTCCTCACAGCTCAGTGCGATTCCGAATGTAAATATGAACATTTCAGAACGAGATTTCGAAGAAATTGAACAGATGATAGAAGCATTTACAACAAATCTTGAGGAAAAACAGAACCAGTACGCAAGAAAGATAGAGGAGCGAAAAGAAGAAAATACGATTTATGTTGCAATTGAGCCGGTTGTTCTGCAGTCGATCGAAATGGTTACAGAAGGATTCAGGAGCGGAATTAAAAACAGCTTTAATCAGTTAGGAGCGGAATTTAGCAAACGTGATGAGAAAATAAAAGGATTGGGAAGCGGAACAGCACAGAGTGTTGCATCGAATTCACAGAAACTTGTAAGTGATGGAATTGCAGCATTAAGAGCCAAAACGAAACAGATCTGGGATTAACTAGGAGGAGCCAAATGGAGGAACAGTTTTTTTCTTTGGAAGCACTGGCAAGATTTCGAGCGAAAGAAGAAGCGGAAAGAGATCGACTTCCATATAAAGACTTTCTGGAAAATTTTAAAATGCTTGTGGAAGAAAATCATTTTAAGATTTCAGAAAAAATTTTGCGACCCATACCGAACGAGAAGAACGAATTTGTCTGCATAAAAGAACCCTATGAATTCCTTCACCTATTTCATGACTGTAACGGTCAGGATGAGTGCATCACATTGTTTCAAAAATTATTAGAGGAGCGGGATGTGCGGGTTGTAGAACAGACGATTGAAAATCATAATTCAGAGCAGGGAATCTGGTTCAACAGCACATGCAAAGGAATTAATTTACGTCCAGGATTAAAAGATGAAGAATGGGCAAGTCCGATGCCGATTGTACTAGGTGATGATGCTGTTCATGCGATAGTGGCTGGTCGGACAGGATCTGGTAAATCAGTATTTTTGAACAGTCTTATCTTTTCTTTAATGGCAGAATATGCACCTTGGGAGATTAAGATTTATCTTGCGGATTTCAAAAAAGTAGAATTAAGCAGATATCTTTCGCGATATGAAGTGCCTCATATCAGAGCAGTTGCAGCGACGAGCGAAATAAGATATGTGGTCAGCCTGCTGAGCTATCTGACCCAAACGATGAAAGCAAGACAGGATTTCTTCGCATTAATTGGACAGCAGAAACTAAACGAAGTGAGAGAAAAATATTCCATTGTTCTGCCAAGAGTTCTGTTTCTGATAGATGAATTTCAGCAATTGTTTCTGGAAGCGACACTAAAAGAGCAGGTTGTTATTGGAGAACTGCTGACATCTATCACAAAGCTGGGACGAGCAACGGGGTATCATCTGCTGTTTGCAAGTCAGGAGATGGTTGGAACGATGAGTTCCAGCGTGTTTGCAAACTTTAAAGCAAGATTTGCGCTGGGGTGTGATGCGGATACTTCAGCGGCAGTGCTTGGAAATGCAGCTGCATCGAGAATTAATAAAAAGGGAATTGTTCTTGCAAATACGGAAGGAACAAAAGAGGAATACAATCAGTTGTTTAAAGTTCCGTATATTTCAGAAGACTATTTTTACGAGTATTTAAGAAAGATAACGGAAGAAGGAAACACGTATCATTTTCGTGCAGTTCACAAGTTTTATCAGGAAGAGAGAATTAAAAATTTTTCAGAATTGGAAAAATTATTGGAAGTGATAAAGAGTACACGTGAAAAATACTTGCATACCAACAGCAGTCTGGTTGATGTCCTTACATTGGGCGAAGCAGTAGTATTTAATCACAAAAAATATGATTACGAAACTGTATTTTTGGAACGAGGAGTAAAAAAGAACATTAGTGTTTTCAGCCCCGTGGTAGATGATACAGTATATGTGTGCAAACTTTTAGCCACAAACTTTATGAGTTCGCCAAAAGCAAGTCGGTATCGCCACTTCATTTTATGCAGGAATGATTTGTTTCTGAAAAAATATGACTTACCAGCAGATGTGAAGACATCACCGGAGAATGTGCATTATTCGTCTGATTTTCTGGATGACATCATAGCACATTTCGAAAGACGAAAAAAGACAGCAAAACTGTTAAATGAATTCTCTGATTATTCATCCATGGAAGATTTTGCGTATGCTGCAATCAGTTTTCGTGTAGGAGAAGTTATTGACTTAAATGAAGAAATTCTGGCGGGAATTAAAGAGATCAGTACTTGTTTTGCAGGAAAAGGAGTTCAGGATATTCCGAAAATAGAGAAGAAGATTTTGGAAGATTACGGGGGGATTGAGCCATCGTATTTTAAGGTTATGGAGTATCTGTATGATAAGGTAACACATAACAAAACAATTCCAGAATTATTTGAGCCGGATATTATTTGGATCGTTGGAGCGGAAATGGTTGGCAAATTTCCGCCAAAGATAGAAAATGTTTTTTCTGATGCCGCGAGTTATAATATGCTTTTCATTTTTGTGGGTTCGAATTATGAATTTAATGATTTTCAGAAGGTGAAAACGAATAGTGATTATATTTTTGTCAGTGGAAATAATGAAAAATATTACGATACCTTCAAGATTCCTTATACAAAAAAAAATGCGAATTCTATTGCCATTGATTTTGCAATTTCCAGCAGTGTGACACAGAGGGCTTTTAAAAAATTTAAATATGAACTAAAAGAAGTTATTGTGCCGGAAATTGATTTTGACAGTATCTTGGAATAGCAGGGAGCAGAATCTATGCGGTTGAATGAAGATACATATAAATATATCAGAAAGGCTTCTTCACAGCTGGAAGGAATCACATGTGCGCTGGGAATTTGTATTGAGAATACCATAGATATTGTTGATGGCTATCATTACCGTGTTTATAACGAATTCTTGAATGAAGTACGGCGCAGGCATATAGAAACGATAAAACATATAAAAGAAATGTTCCAAGAACCCAAGGAATCTGTTGCGAAAATGCTTGAGCTTATCAATGTTTCGGAAGATGCAAAGCAGATGCTGAACGCGGAAATGGAGAAGTTCGATGAAGCGATTCAACGAAATATCATTGCAGCCGAAAACATTCGGAAATGTACTTCTGATACAGAAAATCCGATTATTCCAGAAAGTAATGATGAATTCTATCAATGCTTTTCAAAGTATAATCAGCTGTTGGCGAGCTATCCATTAGAACATCCAGATGCTGAGGATATGGCGGCACCTGTTATTTATAGTTTTTGCCAGGAAGTGAGAACTATTTATTCAGAGTTGTTCCACGAATATGATAAGCAGCTGGAAGAAATAAATATAGAGTCGCAGACACGAGGAAGAAATATAGAAAACATCAGATGGGAGCAGAAAATTTTCAAAAAAGAGCAAACGAAGAAAAATATTGCAAAAATCATGAAGACTGGAGCGATAGAATCAGCAAAAAAACTTGCGGCTGGAAAAAAGGAAGAAGCGGCCTGTGTGTGGATCAGCACGCTTGCAAAGATCAGTGAAGAGCTGGGAAAAGATGAATCCAGAAAATCGAGAGTAAGAAATGGATTAAAACATCTTGAGGTGTTGGACAAGGCAATCAGCCTGGATGAAAAAGTGGGCATGAAAAAAAGTATAGGCAAGGGAATCATAACCGCGGGGGCTTTTCTTTTACTTAATCAGGAGAAAAATATAGAGCGACGTAAAAGTAAAATGGAAATTCTGGCGGGAACGGCAGAACTTACTAGCAAAACGCTGGAAGGTATGGGCTATCTGGTATTGGATCATTCATTTAAAATTCCAGCGCAAACGGCTGCAAAAGTAACAGCGAATATCTTTCAGATGTTTCTGCCGGCAGCAGCAGGGGCGGCATCGGGAGCAGCTGCGGTAATAGTTACCGGGGCCTTTGTGGTGCCAAAGGCAGTAAAAATAGCTGATTCTGCGATGAACCTCATAGAATCAATAGCAAAGTATTATGGTGACAATCCTAAAACAAGGAAGCTGCCTGCAAGCATTGAAAAGAAGCTGTTTAATCTGGAAGAGGTAATAAAGAAGTATAAAGATGACAAGGCGATGTATGATGCAGAAATGGAAGTGTATAAGGAAAAGGTAAAAAGAAAAATTCCGGTAAAAAAACCAGATGAGCCACCAATGCCAGGATGGATTAAAGTACATAATTCTATAACGGATTTAAAAAAGAAAATAGAAACGATTGAGGAGATTTTTAAAGAGAAAAAAGCGGTGAGCGTAGGCGGAGGACGCGGTGCGTGGTAAAAAATGTAAGAAGAGGAGAAGTAAAAAATGTCATTGTTACAAGAATTTTATGACAATATAGAAAAACTGGGTATTTCGAGAGAAGCGATCCAGGAAGAGAAGGATGAGGAATGTACGCTTCTCACCTTTTTTGTGGAAAACGAACAGGAAATTCCATATAACATTGCATTGATTTTCTATCAGGATGAAAATGCAGAAATTTATATTAGAAGTCTACTGCAAAATTATGATCTGCTGGAGACGTTGAAAAAAATAAATACGTTAAATGGAGAGTACTGTGGGGTTACATTTCTGCTTGCAAACGATATGTTAACGGTAAAATCGTATTGCAAAGAAAACAGTGATATTGAATTTCTTTTTCTGGAGCTTAAACAAGATCTGGAAATTGCACAGGAAGAATTTAAAAGATTTAGATATTAGATAGGAGGGGGAAGAAAAAATGTCGTTGAGTTCCTATGCGGAAATTATTTCTAAGGCATTTGAGGAGAAAAACTGGAACTATGTTTCAGAAAATAGCGCAGATGAAAAAATACAGTTTGGGATTAATTTTGAGTCAAAAAAGTACAAAGCTATTTATTGCAAGATAGAAATTTTTGATGATGGTATATGTGATATAGAAGCAGAGTTGCCAGTTAAATGTCCAATGCTGCACTATGCTGAACTTGCATATCGGATTGCAGAATATAACTGCCTCAAAAGATATGGTTCCTGGCGTTTGTATATCGAAGATGGAAAAATAATAAATGCTTATAGTTTTGATTTTAACGAAGCAACAACTACGGATCAATTCATGAGAATATTTGGATATGTAAGAGATTTTTCAGACGATGAGGCAGATGGAATTATAGCAATTTGTAATAAAAGCCAGACGCTTCAGTCAAAAGTAGAGAGAAAAAGTGGAGAAAAACATAAATTACAATTGTAAAGGAGAAAAGTGAGAAATGTTAGAGTGGTTAAAAACTGAGATAGGATATCTTTTGGAGGATGTACGGAGAACCGTAACGAAAGGGGTAGTTCTTTTTATCGCTATTTGTTTTATCGGTTTATTCATTGATAAAGAAAATGCAAGAGAGACTATGACATATTTGATTGTGCTTATTATTCTTTTGGGAATCATTATATATTTCTGGTATGGAAAGGATCATCAATGCCCTGTCTGCCATAAAAGATTTTGTATAAAAAGAGTAGAAAGAAAAGTAATAGGTAGAGAAGAGATTTCTGTATTGGTAAAAACAAAAACAAATGAACAGTATGTGCCAGGAGAAAGGGTTACTTTCAGGGCAAAAGATGTATGCAAAAAATGCGGCGAGGAATTTTACCATACTTATGAAAAAGATATTCCGAAAGTTTAAGGAGAAAAAATCATGTTATTAGAACAGTATAAAGAATTGATAGCAGGTGCTTTGGATTTAAAAAGATGGGATTATTCGTCGAAATTAATTAATCAGAAACAAATTATATTTAACTGCCATTTTTTTATAAACAAAAAAAGAGAACGTTTAAATTGTCTTGTTGCAGTTGAGGATAATGGAGTTTGCGAGATGTATGCAAAACTTCCATTCAAATGCCCAGGTGAAAAGATAAAAGAATTATGCTATGTAATTGCAGAATGCAATCGTCATAATCGTTTTACCCAGTTTCAAGTGAATACAGAAAACGGAGAAATATATAATTACTATTCGTTTGAAATTATTGATACGATGTCAGAAGAATATATTTTGGACAAATTTTTGCTGGTAAAAGTTATAGATGAAGAAGATGATGACTATAGAAAAATCCAAAATATATGCAAAGTAAAACTGAAGGATAAAATCGAAAATATAGTAAATAAAGCAAAAAACAGTTTTTAAGGGAAAAATGGCTGAATGAAAATAAGATCATGGCAGATCTGGCATTTTTATTCAGTCATTTTTAAATAAAAATTGTTGCGTTTACTGGCGATATGTGAAAGTTCGTTGTCAAACGTAGGCAAAATGATTAAAATAAGCAATAGAGGAAAGCGTTAAAGGAATCAGTAGTAGAATAATGAAAGCATTCTGGAGGAATTTCATTTGAATTTCAAAAAAACAGTAAAAGACAAAAAAATCTGGGTCAGGGAAGAGGAACTTCAGAACATCCCAGCTATTTTGAAAAAAGAATACCAGCTTTTACAGCAAAGCGTTCAAAACGATGATATCTGTGGAGCCTTATTCCGCCTGAAAGACATTTACGAGATCTGCATCAAACTGCCATCTATCCTGTCGATCATCACAATCAGTGCCCGAATGGAAAGGGACCGTGCCTTTGTCCGAATGCCAGAGACGCAATTAAAGAAAGAACAGGAAGATTTTCTCACGGGCAGGGAAGTACCAGAGAGCGATTCCGAACAGCAGGAGAAATTTAGATACATTTTATCACATATGGTAAAGGAACCGCTGTCGATCGGGAACTGGAGACAGATTACTTCAAGTATCGTTGAGAATGCGGGGATATTTGCGCTTGATAAGGATCTGAAAGAAATTCTGGAAAGAACTCTATTGTTGTTCCAAGTCAAACCCCGAAAGGTACGGGAACAGGGGCGGTATGAAGATGTGGGGAACTGGAGAAATAAGACGATCGGTCACGGTACGCTTTTTATCAATACAGAAGCGTATTGGGAACAGGTCTACGACTTGGTGCAGGGACTGTTCTTGTATTTTGGAGGGAATGGGAATACTCCTCTGAAGGAGTTTTATGGCCGGATTTCCATTGAAAAAGAGAGCGATGGTTCCAGTGTGCTGAAAGTAAGAGAACAGACGTACCCGATTTCGGAATATATTTATTCTTTTGAAGAGAAAGACTATTTTTTTGATTCCTACTACAGCAGACAAAAATATGCCGAGATCACAAATTATCTGGATGCACCGCGGCGGTTAAAAAATAATCCTTATTATGAGAATATATATTCCATGCTGGATGGAAGAAAAAAATCCCAGCGAAGAAAAAAAGAACGGCAGATTACCAAGAGCAGTGACCGTGAAGCATATGCATGTCTGAATTGTGCACCTGGCTATGAGAAACCGGAGTTTGTACTGGATGAAATCAGAACTTTTATGGAAGAACATGACAGAGGTATTCTTCACATTCAGATGGAGCGAGGAATGGGAAAATCCATCCTGGCGCACGAACTGGATGGAAGATATCAGAGAGGAATTCTGCAGGAAGATTTAAAAGCGGTGGTGCGTGTATACCATATTCGTGATATGCAGTTTCGCGAGGAAAATCCGGCAAGAGACTTTTTTACCGCATTAAGTAGTAACTTGAGTTCCTTTGACGGCGGGCAGCTGGAAATGGATAATGAAGACTATTACATAGACGGAAAAGATATCCGCCAGCAGATGGAACACGGAGGGGATGATGCGCCAGCAGCATTCTGCCAGTATCTGGAACTGTTCCGAGAGCGTTACGAAGAGGAACTGACCGATCACGAGGGAACAGAGGAAAAACTGAAACTGGTTTACATCCTTGACGGAATCGACGAATTAGGCAGTAATGCAGGCTCTGTTCTGGATGCGATCCCGGATCCTGTCTTTTTGAATGCTCTTCTGGAAGAAAATCATATTTATCTGATTCTTCTTTCCCGGATCCAGGATGAGGAAGATCTGCAGGGAACGGCAAAAGAGTGGATCAGAGAAGCGGAGAAAAAAGCTGGCAGGATTGTACGGTTTGACGGCGGAAATGAATGCTATCTTGCGCTGCTCAAAAAATATCTGCAGAAGAATTACAAAAAACTGTCGGATGAGCAGGCGAATGATATCATAGAGAAGGCACAACGGAAATTTTTGTATATCCGGCCGTATCTGGCAAGGGGAGACAGTGTGCTGAAGGCAGATACGAAAATCACTGCGTATGATGTTGCGGCAAACTATATGGAAAAACTGCAGAAGCGGTATTGCGGAACCAGTCTCCATACCCTGCAGTTAATCAGTGCAGCGATTGCTGTTTTTGGATCTGCGACACTGAGGGAAATCTGTGAACTTGTGCTGTTTACCGGAATATCCTATGATGTCGTTGGTGTACTGAACGATATTCTTCCACTTTTGACCGTAAAAAGAGCCGCCGGAGAGAACCGGTATGAATTTGCGAATGAAGCGTATGGGCAGTATATATTCGAAAGTCTTTCGGAAGCTGCTGAAGAAGCAGTATGCAGATACCGGATCAGTCTGGTCAGCTGGTTTCAGACGGCAGACTGGAGAAAAGATGATTATGGAAAACAGTGGGGAGAGTATGTTAGAAGAGCACTAAACGTTGACGGCGCTGCCAAAAAGATGGGCTTTGGTGAAACAACGGAGGAATACGTAAAAAGTTTGATCCATACGCAGTATGACAGAGCCATGCAAACGTATTATGCCAGCCAGATCAGTGAAGAACTGCAGTGTGATGTTTTACGGCAGATCAGACTTCTGCATTACGGAAAAATGCAGATCTTATCAGCAGAAGATTTTAGAAAAGTTCCTATTCAGTTTCAAAAACGTGAACCTTGGTATCTTGAATCCGGCCGTTTGGCATATGAATATACGCAGGGACTAATTTCACATTGTATGGAACATGAGAGCGTGGACGAGTGGTTTCAGGTATTCACAGCGGAGCGGATGAATCTGAGAGATGGTCTTAACACATATGCTGATGAACCAAGAATGTCCGCATTCCGGGAAATCATGGAAGCCTGGAAAGATCAGGAAAGCGCTGTGACATTTTTTCTAAATCTGATAAAACAGGATAGAAAGGAACAGAGAGGATTTTTTTACGGGAATTCCTACGGAGTTTATCTGGAGCAGCTTCTTCCAGTTGTTCGAGACGGCGCGCTTAGAAATAAAATTTATGATGGACTGTTGGATACCTATGATATGCTGGCGGATGCTGTTTCGCAGCAGCCGGAGATTGGGAAAATAGATCAGAACAGAAAAGAAACGATGCTTCGTATTTTAGAAATGGCAGAGCAGCAAAAAGAACTGGAAAACGATGAACGCATTTCGCGAATTAAAAAAGCTATTTTCTGGGAAGATATTGTGAATCGCACAATCGTTCAATTGGAAGAACTGGCAGAAAACATAACTTCTTTCCGGCCAAGAGAATACAGCGATAAAATATTTTTTTTGCAGTTAAGAGAGGAAACATTAACAAAAGAACAGTTGAAACGATATCAAATGGCGGTCGTCCGAAATGCTGCAAATCTGCTGGGATACCTTAAGAAAATTTTCAAGAGGCAGAATGTGGATGCAGTCTATCCCTGGCTGAGGGAACCGTATTTTCGAAGAAATTTTGACTTCTTCCCACAGAAATTGGAAGGTCTGATCGTGGAATATCTGGAGCTTTTTGAGCAAGTAATCAAAATCTACGGAAAAGAAAATAAGGTGGAGCGGATTGGAAGACTTGAGGATACGTTTCTCTCTTTTCTTCGATATTATGATCAAAAGGTAAGAGAAAAAAGTATCGGCCTGTATTCGGGTTATATCGAGAAAGAAAAGGTGAATCGTCAACAGAAGATGACATCCTGGGAAAAAACGTATGCGCTGTATTGCAGCTCCGGTATATTTATTGCAAAGAAAGATGCAGGCGAGGGAATTCCGATCGTCGTCAATCGTTTTACGGAAAAATATCTGCAGGAGCTGTACGAAGAGGATCTGGAAGCGTATGAGGAGTTAAACAGAAAAATCGAAGAAAGCTATGCGTCGATCCATTTTCGAGAAAATTATATTTTGGTGGATCAGGCCTGCCATCTCATGCTCATTCCTGATTATTATAACTGGATCTGCGTTCGGTATAACAGAAGTTTGGAAAAGAAAGACGGACGGAAATCCGAAGAACTGTTTCGATGGCTGGAGTGTGAGTATGCATGCCTTCTGGAAAAAGTAACAGGGATGCTGAAAAGCGAGACAGATTTGATTCATAAAAGTGAAGTTATTATTGGAATAAAAAGATTTTCCAGAGAATTGCTCCGGCTGGCAGAAATGGTTCCAGATGAGATTGCAACAGCAGAGGAGACGAGGAGAACACTGTTGGTAGAATTAGAAGAGCTGGCTGAAAAGGCAGAGGAACCAGGCACAATCAAAAAAGTGACAGAGGAAATCGAGTGGAGCTGGAGGCAGTAGCAAAAAACAGAAGAGAGAAGGGATCATTTTGGCATATAAAGAATTAATTGGAAGCTTTGATGAAGTGCGGAATTATATCAGAGAATTTTTTATTTATGGTATTAAGAAGCGCAGTGATTTTTCGGACAAGAGCGGAAGAACATACGACAATCGGCGCAGAAAGATCGAAAGCTGGCTGGATGGTTATATGTCATTTCAGCAGTCTGCCTCCGGAAAAGCACAGATCATTTCTGTCGACAGCAGAGAGGTGGTTCACAACCCGCTTTATAAGGCATTTAAAACAAAGAACTTTTCCGACTATGATATCCTGCTGCATTTTTGCATTCTTGATATGCTGGCAGGAGGAAAAGAACTGGCGTTCCGAAACATTGCCGGTGAACTGCAGGAATATGGATTTTCCGGAGAGGAGAATGTGATTAATGAAAGAACGATTCGATTAAAACTGCAGGAGTATGAGAAGCTTGGAATTCTAAACGTCAGGACAGAAGGAAAGAAAAAGCAGTATTATTCTCTGTCGGCAGATGCGGTTGATCTGGTTTCCTGGCAGGATGCAATTGAATTTTTCTCTGAAACAGAGCCGATGGGCATAGTTGGTTCCTTCTTGCTTGATCGAAAAGAACTGGCGGGATGTCCGTCCAGTTTCTGGTATAAACACCACTATATGCTACATGCCATTGACAGTGAAATTGTTGAAGCAATATTGGAGGGGATTACAGAAAAGAAATATCTGGAGCTTGTTGCAATCGGTAAAAAACAGCAGGAGCGAAAAATTAAACTATATCCGATCAAGCTATATGTCAGCATGCGGAATGGAAGAGAATATGTTCTGGGTCATGTATCTGGAGCAGCAGGGCTCGATTTCATCCGGGTGGACAGGATAAAGAAGGTGAAAACAGGAATAAGATGTGACGAATATCAGAAGTTTGAAAATGAATATCAGGCGAACAAATCCTATTTGTGGGGAGTTAGCTCTGGAAGTGCGAAGGACATTACGCACATTGAAATGACAGTAAGGGCAGCGGAGGGCGAGGAGTTTATCGTGAGACGTCTGGAACGTGAAAAAAGAAATGGTCATGTCTATAAGATCACAGACCAGCAATATAAGTATGTTGTTGATACATACGATGCGATGGAACTAATGCCGTGGATCAGAACGTTTATGGGCAGAATTGAAAAACTGGAAAGCAGTAATCCGCAGCTGAAAAAGAAATTTGATCAGGATATGGAGCAGCTGTATTCCATGTATTTTGGGGAGGCACAGAATGATATTTCATGAGATATACGGAAACTATTACCACACGGTTGCGGAAATTCTGGATGCCGCTTTGAAAGAAGAGATTTCTGACAAAACGATCTGGAAAATTGTAAAAGAAAAGGCTTTTGCAGAAAGCAGCCTGACGATTCCCAAGGAATTATCGGAGAAAGGAAACTGGCCGCTTCTAAATGAAGAGAGAAAAGCTGTTGTTCACAGAAAAGCCAGTATGCCGCTTACGACAGTGGAAAAACGGTGGTTAAAAGCTTTGCTGATGGATCCAAGGATAGCCTTATTCCAGCCGGATCAGACGGGGCTTGAGGATGTGGAACCGTTATTTCAGCCAGAAGATATTGTGTTTTTTGATCAATTTGCAGATGGGGATCCGTATGAAGATGAAACCTATATTAAGATTTTTCGCCGAATCCTGTCAGCGGTAAAAAAGAAAAGTTCCATTCGGATTTTATATCCATTAAAAAATGGAACAGAGAAATGGATCAAATGTAACCCGGTTCGTTTGGAATACTCCTTAAGAGACGACAAGTTCCGATTGATTTCGGTATACAAAGGAAGAGTTAATACAATCAGTGTTTCCAAAATTATCCAATGCGAAACCATCGGATCTTTTAGAGCGGCGAAGATAAAAGAGGAAGTGCATGACAAAAGAACTGTGGAACTTTTGGTAAAGGACGAAAGACAGGCACTGGAAAGAGTTATGATGCAGTTTTCGATTTATCAGAAAGCTGCGGAAAGGATAGAAGAAAATAGCTACAGAATTACACTGACCTATGAAGCAGAAGATGAAATCGATCTTATGATTCAGATTTTGTCGTTTGGAACAAGCCTGAAGGTTGCTGGTCCGGAAGCCTTTGTGGAACAGATAAAAAACAGATTAGAGATGCAGAAACGTTGCGGCCATTGAGGTCGCAACGTTTTTTGCACAAAAAGGGGTTGCCGAGCGCCTATACTGGGATTCATCAAAGAGCAAATTATGCCTGTAAAAAACACAGATGAAAACCGGGAGGAAACGGAGCATGGAACTTTCAAGAGAAGATAAGATGATCAAACAGCTTTGTAAAACATTTAAAGAAGACACAGATTCCTATTGGCTGAACACGCAGAGATATATTGAGGAGGCTGCAAAATATAACTTCGATCCAAGAAGAATGCAGATTAAAATGGAAATGCTGGACCGTGGCGAAAACGAGAAAATTCCAAGCAAAAAAACGATCGGACGTGTGATGGATTACTGTAGGGGCCTGGTGCGGAATGATTACAAAGATCCATCCATTACCATTTCAACCATCAAACTTCTAGGAGAAGCGTTATGTGGAGATGCCTATGCCTTTCTGATTAAAATAGAAAGAGAAAATATCCTGAAAGTAGGCATGGAGGTGCAGGAGATTTATGGCGAGGGAAATTTAAACCATGTGTATGCGATGATGAACGAGCTGATCTACTGGCTTGGCGAATCACAGTATTATAACTACAAACCGGGGACGGAAGAAAACGGAGAAGAGTTTTTCGAGAAAAAAATATGGACAATCCGGAAAGAGATTGATAATCGTTTTTGGAATAACAGAGAGTACTGCGAAAAGCTGCATCAACTGGCTGACGATGTGGAGCATCTTGTCTGCGTGTGTGAGATCCCAGGCGTGGCAGAGCGCTGGTATAAGGTAAATCCCAAACTGCGGTATTTTGACTGCGTATTCCAGTTTATCGAAGAAACCCCGGATCTGTATCAGCAGATTAAACAGGGAAAATTTAACGACGAGGAAGGATTCCAGATCGGTTTCTGCTTTGATCCGGATGAGGCAGAGATCGAACGGCAGAAGCAGTATTTTGCGGAGCAGAAAGAAAAAGTAAGAAGAAATCATATGAAATTTTCCAAGACAAGATTGTATCAGAGAGAAGTTGCAGCGGCATTCCGCGAAATGTTCCAGAGAGAGTTTAGCTGAGAAAAAAATGAATGCATTCTGCAAGATAGTATACAATGCAGAATGCATTGAAAAACAAAACGAAATATATTACACTGAAAGAAAGATTTAAAGGGAGGAGTGTTTCGAAATGGAAACAAAGAACAAAAAAAGAAAGACAGCCATTATGCTTGCAGTGTTTGGCATTGCCATTGTCTGCATCTGTATCATCGGAGCTTTTGCGAAAAAAGCGTATGATCGCCATCAGGAAGAGCTTCGCTTACAGGCGGTTGAGACGAAAGACAGTGAGATTGATGAGGCGTATCAGAAGTTTGAAAAAGAAGAAGACCGGGATAAAAAGCTGGAAGCACTGAAACAAGAAATGGAGAGTGCAGAACAGTACAAAAAGACAGAAGACGCTTATGAGGAATGCTCCGCACATTATGAAAAAATCATTGCGCAGATGAAGAATTCCTTTGTTTCTGAATATGACGATACCATCAAAACTATTGCGGATAAAATCGGCGATGAGGTTGAAAAAGAGGACGATAAGGAAGCACTCAAAAACGCCGCCAGTGAATTTACGGTATTCAAAGATACGTTGAAAGGTGATTTCGAAAATTATAATACCATCGAGCAGGACAGCTTTGACGAATATAACAGTACGATTGATGAATACGTGAAGAAATACAATGACAGAATAACTGTGATCGAAAAAGCAGAAGAAGAGGCTCGGAAGAAAGCTGAGGAAGAAGCAAAGAAAAAGGCTGAGGAAGAAGCGAAAAAGAAAGCGGAAGAGGAAGCAAAGAAAAAAGCTGAGGAAGAGGCGGCTGCGAAAGCCGCGCAGGAAGAAGCAGAACGAAAGGCGGCGGAGGAAGCGGCAGAGCAGAGTGCTGGATCGTCTTACGGTGGTGGAAGTGCCTATAGCTATGATGAGAGCAATGATTATAGCTACAGTGGTGGAAGCTCCAATTCTGGCTATAGCGATTCTGGTTCTGGCAGTGATTACAGTGGTGGGGCAAGTTCTTCTGGTGGAAGCTCAAGTGGTGAAATCCATGATGAATGGTATGGAGGATGGACCGATGAGAAAGGTAACGAGTATAACGATTATTATGATCCTAATACAGGAAATTCATATGATTCTAATGGAAATTTTCAAGGAAACATGAACGATTGGCTTTGGGATTAATAGCTATTTTCTTTTACTTACAACGTCAGAGACATTGCCAAAGCAAATAAAACCAGCTAAAATAGAAATCAGAACATAAGCACAGCCGCAGGTGTCAAAAGCCGCAAAAGTTGGAAAGGAAGGTTTCAAGATGAGAAAACCAAAACTCCCGACCGGGATTGACAACTTTAAAAAGATTCGCAATGGAAATTACTATTATGTAGATAAAACTTCCCTTGTAGAACAGATTTTAAATAACGGAAGTGAGGTCACGCTTTTTACGCGCCCACGCCGTTTTGGAAAATCCCTGAATATGAGTATGATTCAGCATTTCTTTGAAATTGGAACGGATCCAGCACTTTTTGACGGCTTGAAGATTTCTAAGAATACAGAGATTTGTGAACAATATATGGGAAAATATCCCGTTATTTCCATCAGCTTAAAAGGAATTGATGCCGATTCCTATGAAAAAGCCCGTGCGCAGCTCATAAAAACAATCAATCGTGAGGCAAGAAGATTTCAATTTCTTCTGGAAAGCGACAAATTGAGCCGGGTTGATAAAGCACTTTTTTCAGAACTTCTGACAAGAAATATGGAAGAAGACACCATTACCAGCAGTCTTCAGGAACTGACAGAACTGTTGGAAGTTCACTATGAACAGCAAGTGGTTGTCCTGATTGACGAATACGATGTTCCGATGGCAAAAGCCCATGAAAATGGATATTATGATGAAATAGTATTGCTGCTTCGAAATATGTTCGGAAATGTTCTAAAGACAAACAGCAGTCTTGCCTTTGCTGTTTTGACGGGCTGCCTGCGAATTGCAAAAGAAAGCATCTTTACCGGACTGAATAATTTCAAAGTATATTCGATTACAAATACAGAATTTGATGAAACCTTCGGCTTTACAGATGAAGAAGTAAAGACCATGCTGCATGACTATGAAATGGATGACCGATATGACGAGGTAAAAGAATGGTATGACGGATACCGATTCGGAAAAGCAGATGTGTACTGTCCATGGGATGTTGTGAATTACTGCAATGATCATATCCATAATCCAGAGGCCGAGCCGGAAAATTACTGGATGAATACAAGCGGGAACAGTGTGATTCATCATTTTATCGACAGCATCAATGAACCGGATATGCTCACAAAAACAGAACTGGAATGGCTGGTAAATGGAAAAACAGTGATCAAACAAATCGATAAAATGGTTACCTACAATGACCTGTATTCGACCATGGATCATCTGTGGAGTACACTTTTCATGACTGGATACCTGACACAGCGCGGAAGAGAAAGCGATGGCCGCTATTGCCTTGCAATTCCAAACCGGGAAATTCGAAATATCATAACAGAACGGATTCTTACACTGTTTCAGCAGGAAGTGAAAAAAGACGGGAAAATGGCAGAACAGTTCTGCCAGGCACTCTTTGACGGAAAAGCAGCAGAGGTGGAAAGCCTTTTGAATTTGTATTTGCAGAAGACGGTCAGCGTACGCGATACCTTTGTGCGGAAATCGCTGAAAGAAAATTTCTATCATGGAATTCTGCTTGGAATCTTGAGCTATAAAAATAAATGGCGTGTATCTTCCAATCGAGAATCGGGAGAAGGATTCAGAGATATTGTGATTGAAACGGGCGATTCGGAAACAGGAATTGTGATAGAAGTGAAGTATACAGATGAGAAAAAAGATTTGGAGAGAGATTGTCGGAAGGCATTGAAGCAGATTCGAGATAAAGATTATACGCAGACACTGTGGCAGGAGGGCTATAAAAAAATGGTGCAGTATGGGATTTCATTTCATTTGAAACAGTGTTGGGTGATGGAAGAAGAGACGCAGCGTAAGTGGAATCGAGATGGGGTTCTGAATCGTTACAATTTGTTATAAAATTCAGGGCAGAGATATTGCCCTGAATTTTATATACGGACAAGTTTCTGTCAACATTTTCCGTTCGATATGAGATAAAATGGCAATATTCAAAAGAAAAAGCCTATCATGAGGAGAAAAAAATGGAAGAAAAGACAGCAAACATGGCAGAGAATATTCGCGTTACATTCACCGAATTTCACTACATAAAGGATGGCGATTGTCCAAATGACTTCGAGGTATGCTTACTGATCCTGAAAGACAACAGCTTATCAGCAGGCTGCTGGGATACAGGATTATATGCCACGGAAGGCGGCAATCAGCCAGGTGCATTCCGACAGGCGAGGGGCTGCTTTGTCGATGCGGACTATGTAAAAGCCTGGACGAAGCTGGAGGATAAGGTGTATAATTTTCAGCAGAACAGCATTGTGTGACTGAGATACGAGAGGAGAATTGCGATGGACAGAAGAAGTAACAATATCGCGATCTTTCAGGACTCCATGGATTTGATAAAAGCAAACCAGAAGCTCCAGCAGGCAGTTCAGTTTTCGATTCAGAACCAAAAGCTGTATGTTCCATCGCAGGCAATTGCGCTTCCAGAACCTGGAAAATCACCTTGCAAAACGATTGTTTCATCCAAAAGAAGTTTCGAAGCCGCCTCTGCATATGCAAAAGCCGGGAAGCAGGCTTGCGTCCTGAATTTCGCCTCTGCAACCAATCCCGGCGGCGGTGTAACACGGGGAAGCACAGCACAGGAAGAATGCCTTTGCCGATGCAGCACACTTTATCCATGCCTGGATACAAAAACGATATGGCATCAGTTCTATCAACCGCATCGGAAAGCAGGCGATCCACTTTATAATGATGATCTGTTGTATACACCGGGAGTCGTCGTATTTAAGACCGACACCTCTGCGCCGGAACGAATGGAAGAAAAAGACTGGTATCAGGTAGACATCATTACCTGTGCAGCCCCGAATCTCCGAAAGAAACCAAGCAATGCCATGAACCCGTCTGCAGGAAATGCGCCGGTTAAGATTAGTGAGAAAGCACTGTACGAACTTCAGATGCAAAGACTGGAACGTGTTTTTCAGGCAGCAGCATCGAACAGAGCGGAAGTCCTGATTTTAGGCGCGTTTGGCTGCGGCGCTTTCTGCAACCCGCCAAGAATTGTAGCACGGGCATTTCGGAGCGTACAGGAAAAATATGCATCCTATTTCGACACGATAGAATATGCGGTGTTCTGCAGCAGAAACGACACGCAGAATTATGATGCATTCAATATGGTGCTTGGAAGTAGAAAATAGAATCTATAGCAACCCCGAAAAGAATGCAAAAAATTCAGTACCACAGAGTGTGAATTATTGTGTCACAGATTTTCGTCGTACCCTGGTACGCTTTAAAATTTGTTCCTTGCGATTCGCATTTTGCAGCATTGTCTTTTTTTCATTATTTTCGGGCTTTTCTATAAACTGGGCTCTGAAAGAACGTAAAAGCGAACAAAAAATATGACTTCATGAAAGGCAGACAAGATTAATTTTTTAAGAATAAAAAGCGTTATACAAATGTCGCCTGTAATAAGTAGAATAAGCTATGACAAACAGGAGAGGGGAAGAGGATAAATGAAGGTTCTGAACTTTGAAGACAGCATTTACAAAGCAAATGCAATCCGCAAGGTATTGAACCAATGCGGCGTGACTAAAATTGAACTGGTGTCAAATGTCGAGGATGGTCTGCAGATGCTGAAGAATGCAGAAGACACTGGGGAACCGTTCGATTTGATTATCACAGATATGCATTATCCCATGAAGCAGGGAGCTGTCAGTGATACGGAGGCGGGAGAAAAGCTGGTTCAGCTCCTGCAGGAGCAGGGCAAACAGACAAAGGTTATCGTATGCTCATCCAGAAATATGAAGCTTCCCGGAGTGTATGGGTGCATCTGGTATTCAGAAATCAGTGACTGGGAAGAAGAGCTGTGCGATCTGGTAAGAGAAATGGAGAAGAATCGATGATTTACGCGATGAGCGATATTCATGGACAGTATGAGCAGTTTCTGACGCTGTTGGAGCAGATTGGTATTCGGAAAGAAGATACTCTTTATATCTTAGGCGATGTAGTCGATCGTGGACCAGAGCCAATGAAAATCCTGAAATACATGATGGCACATTCCAATATCATTCCGATCATAGGAAATCATGAAGTTATGGCGCTACCGAATCTCAAACTTCTGGTGCCGGAAGTTTCGAGAAATTTTCTGGATAAACTGCCGCCGAAGGTGTATCAGGATTTTGCCGACTGGACGCAGAACGGCAGTACCAGTACAATCCAGGATTTTCGTAAACTGCCGCAGGAAGAACGGCACCAGGTAGTACAATATATGAAATCGTTCCGCCCATACGGAAAAGAAATTGTTAATGGGCAGGAATACTGGCTGGTGCATGCCGGACTGGATCATTTTTCGGAAACAAAACGTCTGGAAGAATATTCTGTAGATGATCTGGTATGGACGCGGATTGATTACGAAATTCCATATTTCGATGATATCATTGTAGTCAGCGGGCATACACCGACACAGAACATCCTTGGAAACAGCCGTCCGGGGTATATTTTTAAAGCAAACCATCACATTGCGATCGACTGCGGAGCGGGAAAAAGCAATGGAAGACTGGCGGCAATCTGTCTGGATACCGGGGAAGAATATTATGCTCAGTAAAGACTGCAAAGGATAAAATAGGGAAAAGTAAATAGGGGTGGATTATGGATAAAGAACAAATTTTGAAGCAATATTTAGAGAGTACTTTTTATGAAAAATATAAAGAAACGTATGTATCCGACAAAATATTAAGAGAATTTTTTGAAGAAGAACTTAAATTGCATAGATTATATGGAATAAAGGAATACAAGCAAGCACATCAGTTTAATGTAAATGTAATGACAGATTTATTAAATCTATTTTCTAGAACAACTAAAGTTGATGATGAAAAAGTTGTTTATAATATGGTTAATGCATTTTATTTGGATCCTGATGGTTTTGAGATTAGAAAAATAGGAGGAATTGATTGTTCCGCAGATGGATTACTTTCGATTAAGAGAATTTATAGAAAATATGGAATGTCGGAAGAAACAATTTATGAATATGAAAAATACAGAAGAATTCCTATTTTCTTTTTTCCTCAAGAAATGAATGGGATAAATATGTCAAGAGCGTCAGTGTTTGGGGACAAAATAGATTATACTTTATTTGATTTAAAAAGAAAATTTGCAGGTAATATTTGTAGATTGGATGAAGCATATAATTTACCAAAAACTAACGCATGGCTAAAAAATATCGGTTCATTTGAAAAGTTAGTTGAGATATATAAAATAAAAGGGATTTTTGTCAATGAGAATTATGAAGTATTTGATTTAGAAAAAGGAAATGGTAGTTTAATCACAGATTATTGTGATGAATATAGTTGGACATGGAGTGAGAGATATTACAATCAGTTAAAGAGTAAAATTGATTTATATATGAAAAAAAATAACGGTTAATTGTCAACCTAAGAAGAAAATTGAAGGAAAAAGCGATCTGACGATGCTGTACATGCTGCCCAGATAATGAATGGGCAGCATGATTTTTTAAAAATGTATAAGGCGTTATACAAATAACGCTTATAACTGCTAGAATGACCTCAACAAAGGAAAAGATCGAAAATTAAATGTAGCCAGGGAAAAATCCAGCAACTGGATACTCAAATTAAGTGGAGGAATACAAACGATGGGCTTAAAGAACGATATAAAATTTAAAATTTTACAGGAGCTAATGCAAGAGACAAATATAGAAAGACCAATATCCATTTGGAAACTGCGCGATGCTGTTTATGGGGAAATTTCCGTAGAGGGAGACAAAGAGAAGAAAAAGAACAAACGCGATAACCAGATCAGAACTGTAAAAAAGGATGTCTTTGAACTGGAAGCGGAAGGCATCGTTACGATCACCGAGATGGATGAGGATGGAAAGATAGATAATAAAAAGAATATTATCTATTATAATCATCCACTGAGCCAGGAAAAACTACCTTTTCTGATTGAGCATACTTTTACCATGACAGCAACGATGGAGGAAAAGCAGGAAATTATTCAGGATCTGATTACTTGTGCCGGAGCAGGAAATATTAAGAAATATCACTGCTATCTGGAAAGGTTTTCTCCGGAATATTTATTGGATGATGCGGGGAAAGCGAAGGTTTCAAAAGAACGGAAATATCCGAAAACACCGCAGATGGAAGGCGAAGAGGTCGTTCGCCGGGCAGAACCGTGCCACTATACAAATCTGCATGAGAATATGAGCAGAATCTTTGAAGCACTGAGCAATCAGACAGGACAGTTTTTTCGAAAAATCTCATTTAAACTCATACAGTATACGAAATCAGGGGAGCGTGCTTATGTCGATGGTGAAAAGGTCTATATCATTTCACCTTATTTCATTAGCAGTTCAAATGGGAAGCTGTGGCTGGTCGGAAACCATGAGCCGTATCAGGGTTTGTCCAATTATCCGATTGAACGCATGGACGAAATTCAGGTGCTCGAGCCGGGCGAGAAAAAATACCGTCCGATGTCTGAATTGGAAGACGAGGACAGAAAGCTGGATAAGTATCGTTATGTAGCGGAACACCAGGGCGGCAGCTATGGCAGTGTGGAACCTATCATTTTACGGGTGCGGAAAACGCCAAATGCGTATACGGTCATGTACCATACGTTTGATGATGAGTTTTATTTCCTGAAGGGCGGAACTAAGGAGTATGATCGGGTGCTGGTGTATCGAACCGCGTATTTTATTGCAAACTGGGCGATGATGAATTCACGGGATGTCATCGTGGAGACATCGGCGGTACAGGAACTGATCCGGAATAAAATGAAAGAACTGGAAGGGCTTTATCAAACAAATGAGTAAACCAGAAGTTCAATGAAAAATTCCGGGAAGTGTGTAAAAATAGGAAAACATAAAAACTTTTGCGGGTGTGTAAGGAGGCGTTTTCTACGATGACAGAACAAGGTAAGGTTTATTATCTGCTGGTGCGTGGCTATGAGGAATTTCATGATGAAGATGAGTGGCTTGGAATTTATTCCAGTTGGGAAAATGCAATTGCTGCATATGAGAGAGAACATGCTGCGCTGGAAAGAGAAAAGGCGAGAGATCTGGAAATCTTTGGTGAACGGGCTATGCGGCTTGCCATGCATGAAGAAATCCAGATTCACAGTTTTGAGGAAACGACGGGGAGATGGCAATACCATCTCCAGTCGAAAGAAAATCTGCATAAATGCAAGACGGAATCGTAGGATGAATTATTTTTTTGTTCCGCAATAGGCGTTATACAAACAACGCCTATTGCGGATAGAATAAGCACATAACAAAAAGCTGTTTCAGATCAAAGGTCAGGGAGGAAACATACATGTGTAAAAGGCATAAACATTTTGTGATATTTCTGGATGTTGATGGTGTGCTGAATACCACAACTACAGTTCAGAAAACTCCGGATGGATATACAGGGATTGATGATGCACGAGTGGAAGTCCTAGCAAAGATAATTGAGAAAATTGGCGGAGCAGATCTTGTTTTATCTTCCGACTGGAAAGAAATGAAACCGACAGATGATGATTATGTGTATCTCGTTTCTAAACTTGCTTTGTGCGGGCTGTCGAGCGATGGGCAGACACAGGATCAGATGTACAAAAGGGGAGAAGGGATTTTAAAATACCTGAAAGCACATCCGGAGATTGAAGAGTATGTAGTTCTGGATGACTGCAGATTTGACTTTCAAAAGAACCGAAAACTCTGGGAACATCTGCTGCTCACCAATGGAATCGAAAACGCACAATTTGCATCGGAAACCCCGGCGGTGGAGGCAATCGTGTTTATGGATTATCTGAAGCTGTTTTGAAACAGGAGCACTCAAATGAGAAAGAGAATCAGCAGAATGATAGGAAATATATTGTAAAGTGACAAAAAAGTTTTTCTGCGCCAGATACTGAAGGAGGAGCAAAATGAAAAATCAAATTACAAAAGAAACCGTCTATCGTATCCCAGCTGATGTGAAGAGAGAAAGTGCTGTGACACTGCAGGAAAAGCATCTGCTTCAGAAATTCACCAATATTCTCCGCGAGGATGGGAAAAATTACTGGTTCAATGCGGAGAGATTTCTGCGGACAGCGGAAGAATACAACTTTACAGTTTCAAGCATGATGAGAGACATCGAATTATCAGAGTATGTGGAGGAAGAAGAGATTCCAAGTCTTAAGACACTTCGCAGATTACTCAATTATTGTGAATATCCAGATGAGAAGCTTGTGGTCGGAATTCAGGCGATTAAACGGATTGGAAAAGCGCTGTACGGGAATCAAAATGCGTTCCTTGAAATTATCGATGAAGAGAGTCTTAGCTGCATGGCAGAGCAGTATCTGAAGATTCGGGAACAGTGAAAGTAAAATCCTGTGAAACAGAAAAGTGGCCAAAAGAGTGTCCACATGCAGGAACGGTTCCATGATAAGATAAGGCATACCCGGAAAGTAAACCACAAGTTCAATGCAAACGACGGAGAGACGTGGAATAATAGGAGTACATCAGAGCTACGGCGAATGCATTCGAATACCGAACAGATCAGGAGGAACAACTCGATATGACGTTGAACGAACTTTTCGCAATTCAGGAAGCAGACGTAACAGGAGAATTATTACTGAAAGCCGGCTGGAGTGAGATCGCAGAAGAACCGGCGGAGATATTCCGGCGGAGCAGGCTGGTTCCTGACGGAGTGGAATCACATAAGGAATACAAAAGTTAAAAGAGAAATATGAGTGAGGTAGCTCAGCCATGGTAGAGCAGAGAAACCAAGCCGATCATGGGTGTGGTCGGTACAGCAAAAGATCTATTGTCGCTGGTTCGATTCCAGCCCTCACTCCTGAAACATGAAAACTCACAGTCAACGTACAAAAGAATGGAGACGAGATCACAAATGAACACAGGATCTGCAATCGAAACTGAAAGATTATTCCTTCTCCCAAGCCGGACGGACAGAGACTCCGAGGCATTTTTACAAATGCTGCGGGATGATGGCGACTTCTACATATTCTGCGGAGTCAGCCCATCCGAAAAACATGTGATGGGGTTTGCCAACTACTTTGAGAGAACCGATCATGAGCTTTGCACCTATTCCATTTTTCCCAAACAGCAGAAAGACAAGTTTATTGGTTACGTAGGCGTACATAGAGAAATGGAAGACGAATACGAAATTGAATTTTATATCGCCAGAGAATACCGAAGAAACGGCTACTGTGAAGAAGCCAGCCGAGAGCTGATTAATCAGCTCTTTGGTGATGGGGTTTCTGCAAACGGAAAGAATCTTTTCGTCGATAAGCTGTATGTGACAACCCAGACAGAAAATGAACCAACGATCAGCCTGCTGCGGAAACTGGGGTTCAGAGAAGTAGAGGACGGCCCGGTCATGGTTGTGCTGGGTAACATTTTCGAAAAAGAAGATAATTTTTTCGCACACGAAGTAGTAAAACTGGTACTGAACAAGGAGAATTTTTTGTATGGCAATTAAATTTGAAGAACTGAGAAAATATGTTGCACGCAACGTCCGCTTATCTATCTGTTTTGAGGATGGTTATTACCACGATTATCTGATGATGTCGGACATTCCGGAACAGAAATATGCCGGCTTTTACATCTATGGAGTCGGAATGGTGGATGTGGAATTTTCCAGAGATGTCTATACGGCTTTGCCGGAACCGGAAGGAGAATGTTGGTGCAGTAAAGATGATACAATGAATCCGGCGATGGAACTTATGATTTCGGAAGAACCGCGGGATATCAAACGGAGTGAGGAACAGAAGCTTTTGTTCCGGGATCTAAAACCGTATCTGCAGATCGGCAGACATTTTTCTATCGTAAATCGAAATGACTGGTCATCTGAATACTATGAATATCGGAGTGAGATACCGGAGAAATACGATGATATGTATGTGTACGGCATCGGAATGGAAGAGTGTCCACATGTTGAGAAAATGTGGATGGATGTTCAGTATGAAACGGTTCACAGAAAGCAGATGGTGATTGTGCTTTCCAATCAGCCGAGAGAAGATCTGAGAACAGAATAAAAGAGAACTTTTTATGCAACGGAAAAAGGAAAGGAAGAAAGCCAGAGATATGGATAGAGATCACACGTTTGATTTACCAGATTTAACAGAAGACTTCTGGAAAACCGTTGTGTTTGCACAGGAGGATCCCCCTTCTGGAATGGGCGGCCCGGGATGTGTATGTCTGCTCAGCAAAGAGGGAAAAGAGTATATTTTCGGATTTGAAGAGACACCATTTTACAAAAGTACCGAGCTTTTCCCGATCTTTGAGACGACCGATGAAAGAATTGGTTATCGTCATAAATATAAAGCAGAAGATCACGGCTGGAAATATCTGGAGAAAGAAAATGCACTGATCCGGGAAGACATTCTGGATGAGTACAGCAAAGCGGCTGCGGAGGCGAAACGGGAAAAGGAAAATTTCTGGCATTTTTATGCCATCGATCTGGCCGGCCGGGCAATTGGCGTGGAGCATCTGGAACGATATGATTACATCGGAAGCGTTCTGTACAGGGAAAGAATGGATCGGGAAATGGCGGAACGCCGGAAAAAACGCGAGAAGGAGAAACTGACGGAGAACGAATTTAACTGGAAGCCGATGCATGTGAACAATATTCCGGACAATTCTGAGATGGGCGTTTACGCGCTGTTGATGAGAAGGAATGACGGAAAAATCAAGGGTGTAAAATACTCGATTCTGTATCAGTACGAGGAGCACAGCCCGATGCTGATATACAGTGATGCAAAGGTGGAAGCCTATATTCTTTTCTACGCGGATTACGATGATATCATCGGTCCGTGGGATTATCATTCTGTCAGCAGACAGGAATGTGCAGAGCTTTACGGAAAAGAAAATCATTTTCCGCCGGAATTGGCATATTATGACTGGATTACGTTTTCAGATGGTGATATTCATAACTTCGGCAGATTTCTCCGCACATTCCAAAGTCTGGAAGAAGCTAAAGCATATGCGATGTATTATGCGAATGTGAACAGCGGTGGAATCAACAAGGAAACAATTCTGAAACAAGAAGAGGAATCCAGAATCGAAGATCATGTGAACCGTATTGCACATTACGAAGCATATCAGATGTATCGAAAATATTATAAAAAAATTCTGGATGCCATCAGCGAAGAAAACTGTTTCCCGGATTCCTGCAGCGGAGGCGGTGTATATCTGCGGGAGGCAATTTTAAAGAAAGTGCCGGAGATCACAGAAGAACAGCTCAGGATGATCTGGAGAGAACTTCCATTTGTGATTGAGAAGAGAACGCAGGACTGGATTGAACGGGAAAAGCAGTTCAGTGAAAATTATATCCGAAAGGCCAAAAAGCGGAAACCCGGGAAAACGAAAAGAACCGCAGATCAGATCGGGAAATAAAGGAGAGGTGCAATATGGGTATTTTAGAATTTCTGGAATGTTTTGATCCACTGACGGAAATCTGCGTTGAAGATGCCACGGAAGTCGTGTTTGAAGGAAGGGCAGAAGATTTTCCTGAAGAAAAGGATAAGGCCTATATCATCGTTCCGTCTCGCACAAACAACAGAGATGGCGTGATTAGGCTGTTTGTTTCGAAACAGGAATATTTGGAGAAAAAGTGCGGGCAAAATAAAATATATGTACTGGATGCACTTTTGGCTATTCTGTATTCTGTTATGAGAAAAAATTCTGAAGCAAAACAGGTATTTCTTACCATGGTGGAAAAAGCGGAGGACTATAATGAAATACTGCAGAAGTGGGAAAAAGCTCCTGAGAAAGAAAAAGAGCCGCTTGAACGGGAAAAACAGGGGAGATGGAAAGCTTTTCTGGAGGAAAAAGAGCATCTTCTTCGGGAAATGAAACAAATAGAACCACTTTGGGATATTTCGGGTCAGTGGATCGGATACAGCCAGGAAGAGCTGGAGTATTTTGCAGAGTATCTGGTAAGAAGAAAGAACATGCTTCTGGAAAGAAAACACACGCTGGAAGCACAAAGCTGGGCACAATGCCATGAAGATGAACTTTGCCAGATCATGAAAGCGGACTACCCAAATGAGGGGATTGCAGCGTTGGCACTGGAAAAGCAGTATGGACTGGATGAACAGCAGGCCAGAATGATTTTCGATTTGAGATTTCGATTCATGTTTGGAACAGCCAGAGATCTGGTAGAACGAGACAATATGGTAATTGGACGTATGCTTGAAATTTTTCTGAAAGATGAGGGAGGGGCAGAAGGATGATTTTCCTGGCGGGATCTGCGGCGAGCGGAAAAACGAAAAAAGCGGTTGCATATGGCTGGAAAGAGCGAAAAACCAGCGAGGATGGAGTTCTCCTTTTTTCACTGCAGCATGAAAAGAAGGAGATGTGGAAGATTCTGCAGAGCATGTACGGGCAGGAGGAGCTTTCCAAGATAGAAATTGATGATACACCAGCGATGATGGTGGAGAGAATGGCAGAAATCATAGCGCAGAAAGCAGAGAATGGAGCAATTTCTGTTTTTGTGATTGATGAAGTGCCGATGATGACAAGCAGAAAAAATTTTGCCGACAGAAAAGAAGAGCTGCGGTATATGATTGGCTTGCTGGGAAACTGCGAGAAAAAAGAACATGTTGTGATTGTAGCCGTTATTCCAGTGTCGAAATACTGTACAGAAATGCAGAAGAAAAAAGAAGTAAGTACCTGTTATGGAGAAATAGAAAAACCAGAAAATTGTCTGATTTTCGTATAGACAAGAACCTGTCCACATATGGGATACGGCAGGTGGTAAGATAGCAGGTAGAAAGAGACAACAGAAGGATTACCAGTAAAAGCTCCAAGGGAGGTAGCAGCGAATGATTCTTTACAAATACACAGCAGACTGTTCAAAACTGAATCTGGAACAGGAGGATTCAACGAAGGAAGGATATGAGCGTCTCTATTCCAGACGGAGTGATGCTGCGGAATGGAACAGCAAGTTTTACACTGCCTACCGTACAGAAAAGAAGTTTTTCATTATGATCAGTGATATTCTGAATGGTCAGATGACGATTGTGGCTGCACTTGAGATGGAAGTGGTTCCCCGGGTATGTGTGGATTGTATTCAGAAGATACTGCCGGAAATTGAGTTGCTTGCGTATGAGGAGATCACAAATGATGCGTTTTGCAAAGAACTGGTTCGGGCAGAACGGAATAACTGGACGGAGTGTTACAGCGGGTCGCTGAAGGAAAAATTAAAACTTGCGATAGAACCAGAACATCACAGTTTTTTTGAACCTGTTGCGTATCAGGTAAGTGAACGGATTTATACCGCTCAAAATATGACCAGACAAAAGCAGGCGGAGCAGATGCAGGAAATTATGGCATCGGAAAGCTTCTATGACGAAATGGAGCGGATTTACGCCCCGGAAAATGAAAAACGTTTTGTTGGGCATCCGGTTCATTATCTGATCACAGCCGGTGACAAAGCGGCTGCGGATGATATGATAGATCTTCTGATTCCGGCACTGCTGGAGAATCAACGATTGCTGAGCGGCAGAGTTTACGATGTGCAGAAGATGACATACAAGGCAGAGCGGGAAGATAATTTTGACAATATTTTCTCCAGTGCTAGAGGCGGAACAGTGATTCTGAATCTGGAAGGTGAAAAGAGTACAGGAATGTATGCCACCGGCAATTATGATCTGGCGAAAACACTTGGGAAGAAACTGAATGAGTATGGAAATTCTACATTGTTTATCTTTGTGGACATTTCCGGAAGCCGCAGCGTATCGGATGAGACGATAGCGGAAATTCTTTCCAACGCGGATCTGATTCAGATTCAGGAAGGCCAGGGAGATCTGGAACGGGCGACGGGCTATTTGAAACGTCTGGCGGATAAGACAGAGTATCACGACTACACGATAGAAGAGCTGACGCGGTATCTTCCGAAAGAAAAGAAATTGTATTCTGTATCGGATATCTTTTCTGCCTACAACAGATGGTACGGAAGCGGATTAAAAACGCATATTTACAAGGCCTACAAACAAAAAGACCTCGTCAAAATTCAACTGAAAAAGAAGACAGACAAGCCGTATGTGGAGCTGCAGAAAATGGTAGGCCTGTCGGATGTAAAGAAAGTGACAGATGAGATTCTGGCGGCGGCCAAGATGCAGAAAATGCGGAAACAGATGGGTCTTCCGGGGGTTCAGTCATCCATGCATATGCTGTTTTCCGGAAATCCAGGGACAGCAAAGACAACTGTGGCGCGTCTGCTATCCCAGGTCTTGAAGGAAGAGGAAGTGCTGAAATATGGCCACATTGTCGAGTGCGGCAGGCAGGATCTGGTCGGAAAGTACGTCGGCTGGACAGCACAGATTGTTGAGAGTAAATTTCAGGCGGCGCGTGGCGGCATTCTGTTTATTGATGAGGCGTATTCTCTTGTAGAAGACAACCGCACGTATGGCGCCGAGGCAATCAATACCATTGTGCAGGAGCTGGAGAATTACCGGGATGAGGTCATTGTCATTTTTGCAGGATATCCGGAGAAGATGAAGGAATTTCTGGAGCAGAATGAAGGTCTTGCAAGCCGCATTGCCTTTCACCTGAATTTCCCGGATTACTCGCCGGAAGAGCTGACGCAGATTCTGGATCTGATGCTGGAAAAATCGGAATACCAGATGGACGAAAGAACAAGGGAAAAATGCTTTTCCATCTGCGCCGATGCCTGTCGGGAAGAAAATTACGGCAATGGACGGTTTGTCAGAAACCTGCTGGACCACGCTATCATGCGCCAGGCAGACCGCCTCATTCGGGAACATCAGAATGGTACGCTGGGAAAAGAGGAGGCCTGTCTTCTGACGGCGGACGATTTCGAGATGATCGGTCTGAAAAAGAAACCGCAGAGCCGGCAGATCGGATTTTGTGCCGGGTGAACAGCATAAAAAATCAGCAAAAAAAATTAAACCAGCGGTTAAGTGCAGAAAACGAAAGCATGTGATACAGTATATACATGAAGATTGCGGGAGTGCAAAGCACGTAGCAATCTGGTATCAAAGGGGTCAAAAAACCTTTTGCCCCCAACATCTATACATAACAAAACACGGATATTTACAAAAAGACCAGAAAGGGGGAATGAACACATGAAGTTAAGCGAGCTGTTGAATGTGTTGAAAACAGCAGAAACTGCGGAAGAGATGGATATGAGACGAGAAGAAATCGCAGCGCTGATTCCGGCCGTACGAACCATGTTTGGCTATGATCAGAAGAACAGTGCACATCAGTATGACTTATGGATGCATTCCCTCCATGTGGTCTGCAATCTTCCGCAGAGGATGGAAAATGACATGGTCTATCTGGCGGCGCTGCTGCACGATATCGGAAAGCCAGAAGCGCAGTGCAGGGGAAAACGCGAGGGTGATCCGGACATGCATTACTACGGTCATCCCGAAAAAAGCATGGAAATCGTGCGCGACATCGTGATCCCGGAGCTGGACCGGCAGGGGTATGTGATTTCGTGTTTCGATGTACAGGAGCTCCTGTATTATGTGAAGTATCATGATGACCACGTCAGTGTGAAATTAAAGCACGTCAGACGCCATACGAAAATGGCCAGCTTTGCGATGTTTCAAAACCTGATGCTGCTACAGATGGCAGATGCCAAAGCACATATCCAGATCCCTGTTATCGCCGAACGGGCAGAAATCTGCGGACGGCTTGCCGGGGAGGAAGGCAGACTTCTCTATCAGAAAATTCTGGATGGGGAGTAGGCTGATGAGCCGAAGCTGTAAAAAAACGCCCGTCAGCAAAGGCCGATGCAAAAATTTCCGTTGGGCAAAGCGCGCGGCAAATAAGAGGGTTCGACGGGCGAAAACACTGTGGGGAAAATCAAAAGCATTTCGAAAAATTTCTGAGACATGGGATATCTGCGATTGGAAATTTTACGGTGAGAGACCATGAAATCCGAATCGGGAAGAAAAAAATCACTGGGAAAAATGCTATTACAGAAAATGATCTGGAAAAGATGCATGAAACCATGGATGAATTATGAATCAAGATCCCGAAAGGAAATCCTGAGCTGGGGACAGAAGACAGAAACACTAAAATAACAGAATAAGGCGGTAGTTTAACGGGCAAAACCTGTGCAGAAAAAAAGGTTTCATGTTTGTGGAACACACAGCAACTTTTTGAGGAGAATAGGGAGGCACAGAATGCAGGTTCAAGTCCTGCCCGCCTTACGCGAGTGAGGTAGCTTAAAAGAAAGAGCGCGAAAAAACGGTCATGTGCGTGACCGTAACGGCAAACTTTTTTCCAATGGTAATGGCGAAGATGCCGGTTCAAATCCGGCCCTCACTCAGAAAAAAACAGAAGAGCAAACGAGAAAGAATGGAGTCCATAGATCCAGAAAAGGATGTCTGGAGAAAACAGTGGAACGAAGGAAAGGAGCGGCAGCGATGGATTTTGCAGAATGGATACGGGAGCAGGCGACAAAAACTTATACAGAAAATGGAGCAGCAGCACGGAACACAACCGGCGATGCGCGGCTGGATCTGTTTGCGACAATTGGATCCCTGCGCAGAGCGGATCCGGAAAGAATTGAGCTTCTGTTTGCGGAAGCATATCAGGCAGACCCGCTGTTCGCATTGAAAATCCTGTTTTATGCGCGTGATATCCGGGAAGGTCTCGGCGAGAGACGTGTCTTTCGGATTCTACTACAGTATCTTGCCGAGTACCATCCGCAGGCAGTTATTGCCAACCTTGATCTGATTGGTGTTTTCGGCCGTTTTGACGACTGGTACTGCCTGATCGGAACTGGCGTTGAGGACGAGATGTGGAGTGCCATGAAGCAGCAGCTGGAAGCAGATCTGAAAAACTTTCAGGAGGGAAAAAGCGTTTCCCTGCTTGCTAAATGGATCAAAACGGCAGACTCTAAAAATACGGAGACGAGAAAACTCGGCATTCTGACGGCGCAGAAACTCGGCTATCCTGTTTACAACTTCAAAAGAATCGTCCGTTCTCTGCGGAAATATATCGGTGTGCTGGAAGTGAAAATGTCAGAAAGAAAGTGGGAGGAGATCGTTTACCCGGAGGTCTCCGGAAGAGCCATGATGATTTACAGGAGCGCATTTCGAAAACATGATGAAAAGCGTTTTAACCAGTATCTGTCGAAGGCACTGGATGGAAAAGAAAAGATTCATGCGGAGACGCTGTACCCGTACGATCTCGTGGAAAAAGTTCTGTATGAACGTCAATGGAATCAGGTATTGGAGGCGCAGTGGAGGCAGCTGCCGGATTATGTGGCGCAGGAAACGAATGCAATTGTCATTGCAGATGTTTCCGGTTCCATGAGTGGAAGACCCTTGGCGACATCCATTGGTCTTGCTATTTACTTTGCAGAGCGGAACCGGGGCGCTTACCACAATCTTTTCATGACGTTCAGCCAGAAGCCGGAATTTGTTTCTCTGAGAGGGGAAACCCTGCTGCAGAAAATCAAATACGTCGAGCGTACGGAATGGGGGATGAATACTAATCTTCAGGCTGCATTTGAGCGGGTTCTGGAAACAGCACTGGATCACGATGTACTGCCGGAAGAAATGCCGAAAGCGCTGATCGTTGTGTCTGATATGGAGATTGACAGATGCGGAGACCGCAATTGGATGTTTTATGATCATATGAAAGAAAAGTACGAGTATTGCGGCTACCAATTGCCGAATATTATTTTCTGGAATGTAGACAGCCGAAACGATATCTTCCATGCCGACAGTCGGAGAAAAGGTGTCCAGCTATACAGCGGCCAGTCGGTTACGACATTCCAGAATCTCCTGAACAATATTGACAGCACGCCGGTTAAATCGATGGAAAAAGTGATTGAGAGCGAGCGGTACGCATGCGTCAGAATTGGAAATGCGGCATAAAAATGTTAAAGTTAGCAGTATGGATAGAAAGCTTTCAAAAGATGTAAAGCTGATATTGAAAAATAGAATGCAGAAGAATAAAGGAAAAGAGGACACTATGGCATCAAGCATGATTCACTTGGCAATTGTACAGGAGATGAGAAAGAAAGTCTCGTTTCGAGATATCAACCGCCTGTTCCTTGGGGTGATTCTGCCGGATGGGGCGGTGGCGGGAAATAGCCATTTAAAGAAGAAAATCTGCGAAAATACCAGATACACATACGATCTCGAATTTTTCCGCGACAGATACGGGAAATACATGGAGAAGGATGATTTATATCTCGGCTATTATCTTCATCTGATCCAGGATATGCTATATCGGAGATTTATGTATGAGGAGCATGGCTGGAATTCGAGCGCTCCTGGAAATGTAGAAAAACTGCATCGGGACTACGAGATATTAAATGAATATGTTTCGAAAAAATATGGCCTTTCCCAGGAAATGATCCAGGAGCTGGATCTTACAGAAGAGCCATTGGCACAGCTTGCTGAATTCGATGTGAAAGGTCTTATAAAAGAAGTCCGCGGGGAATTCGTCCAGAGAAAAGAAGAGAAATTGTCCATCCTTACCAGACAAATGGCCAACGAGTACATCGTACGCGCGACGGAATTCTGCGTGGAAGAGCTAAAGGCACTGTCCAAAGGGAAATCAGGTCTGGACAGTACTGTGTGGAGCTGGGAAAAACCAGAAACCATATCACATGAAAAATTAAACCAGAAGTTAAATGCAAAAATCGAAAATATGTAATATAGTATATACAGAACAAAGCACGGACATTCACAAAAAGAACAGAGACGTGCAGAAAGCAGGAATGCAGCAGACACATTTATGAGTGCAGACCGCAGGCATACAATGTGGGATGTATGAAGCCATGGATGAATTATGAACCAAGGTCTCTGAAGGAAATCCTGAGCTTTAGAGAGAAGGCTGAGGCAGGAAAATAGCATCTCCACCGATGATATAAAGCAAGTCAGAGTGGAACAGCATTTGATACACATCAGTATCCACAAAAAATGTGGCTGAAAATAAGGCGGTAGTTTAACGGGCAAAACCTGTGCAGAAAAATGTTTCATGTTTGTGGAACGTACAGCAAATTTTTCGTAGAGGATAAGGCACAGAATGCAGGTTCAAGTCCTGCCCGCCTTATGCGATTGAGATAGCTCAAAAGAAAGGAGCGGCAGCGATGGAACAGATCATCGAAAGCGAGCGGTATGCGTGTGTCAGAACAGGGATGTGGAAGAAAAGATGTAAAGTTGTGATTGGAAAACAGGATGTAGGAGAATAAAAGAAAAACGGACGCTGCGTTTCAAAGATGAAGCAGTGTCTGTTTTTTACTATATGTAAGATACCGGGGTCAAAGGGGTCAAAAAGCCTTTTGACCCCAACATCTATTTAAGAAAAGTTGACCGTTGAAAAATTATCCAAAATACTCTCCTGCCAGTTCCTTAAATGCCGGCAGTGCCCGCGCAATCTGTGCGGTGGTAACGCAATAAGCAATCCGCACGAATCCCGGTGCACCGAAGTCATCGCCGGGTACAAGAAGAAGTTCGTGTTTTTTCGCTTTCTCACAGAATGCATACGCGTCCGGTTCCGGAGTTTTCATGAAGAGATAGAAAGCGCCGTCCGGGTGAACGCAGGTGAAGCCGTAGGCGGTTAATGAATCATACAGCAGATCGCGGTTTTTCTTGTAGACCGAAAGATCAGAAACCTGTCCTGCGCATTTGGCGATGACGTGTTGGATCAGGCTTGGTGCGCAGACGAAGCCGAGGGCGCGTCCGGCGCCGCAGACGGCTGCGTAGATGGTTCTTGCATCATCGACCTCATCCGGAACGAGAACGTAGCCGATACGCTCGCCCGGCAGGGAGAGGGATTTGCTGTAGGAGTAGCAGACCAGCGTGTTTTTGTAATATTTTGTCAGATACGGAACTTCCACGTCTCCGTAGACAAGCTCGCGGTACGGTTCATCAACGATCAGATAAATCGGATGGCCGTATTCGGCAGATTTTGCTTCCAGAAAAGCAGCGAGCTTCTGAATGCTTTCTTCTGTGTAGACAACGCCGGACGGATTGTTCGGAGAATTGACGAAAACGCCTTTGGTGTGCGCTGTGACAGCGGCCGAGAGGCGGTCAAAGTCGATCTGGAACGTGGAAGAATCAGCCGGCGTTTCGATCATGGCTGCGCCTGCAGATTCGATGAAAACACGGTATTCCGGAAAGTACGGGGTAAATACGATATACTCGTCGCCCGGAACGGTTAAAGCGCCAAGGACGATGCGGAGCGAAGCGGCTGCACCGCAGGTCATATAGAAGTTGTCAGCGTGGAACGTGGTACCAAAGCGTTTGTTCAGGTCGGCTGCAACGGCGGCGCGGGTATCGGCATCGCCCTGCGCGGAGGTGTAGCCGAAGAGATAGTAATCGTCTTTGGAATCGAGCAGCTCCTTGATGGTCTCATGAACGGAGGCCGGAGCCGGCACGTTTGGGTTTCCGATACTGAAATCAAAGACGTTTTCTGAGCCGATCTCGGCAGCGCGTTTTTTACTGTATTCGAAAATTTCGCGGATTACCGATTTTTTTGTGCCGAGAGTTACCATTTTTTCTGAAATCATGTGTCAATCCTCCTGAAGTAAATTGTTTGCCGCTGTTTTAAATGAACTGTAAATATTATTCTTTTTTCTGCTTTTTCCTTATTTTAGCAGACAAAGACTGAATTGTAAATGCAGCATTTTCGGTCTCATGCTCCCGCAGGCTGAAAAGATGGCGGAAGCAGACCACGAGCGATACCAGCAGACTACCGAGCCGCACGGACGGAAGAAATCGGGAAATTTGTGCGGCGACGGCAAACCCGGAGAACGAGACAATTGAGCGCAGATTGTGTGGCTGGATAATGAGAATCAACGAAAACGTCAGATAAAACGCCGCAAGAAGAAGCGCCGGCCGCAGATCCGGCAGGAGGCCGAGCAGCACGCCGAACGAGACAGAGATCGCCTTTCCGCCTTTCGCAGGCTGCAGAAACGGCCATGCGTGTCCGGCCACCGGGGCGAGCAGAATCAGGGCGAAAATCCAGGAACTCATCGAAACAGCGGAACTGTGCGCCGCCAGAAACACCGGCAGAAATCCCTTCCCGATATCGCACAGGACGCAGAGCAGTCCAATCCGCAGTCCGGCCACTGAAAAGGCGTTGAAGGCGCCTGGATTCTGATCTTCATTCACAGTTCGGACATCCACGTGGCAGAAGTATTTTGGAATCAGGTACGAATACAGTACGCTGCCCGAGAGGTACCCGAAGAAACTATAAAACAGATAAGCAGTAAGCATCATAAGCAGTTACTCCGAAACTAATTTTTCCAAAAGGTGTGTAATTGACGTTCCCGCCTGCGGATGGCTGTTTTGATGCTGGGCATCGCGCATCGCAATCTGACGTGCATCATCGCAGGCAAGCGAAATACCGGCCTCTGCCAGCTCTTTCTGATGTGCGCCGGTCACGGACATTCCGCGTGAGACAAAAAAAGCACGGTTTTTTGTTTCGCAACCCGGAATCGGATCAGTGTGTACGAGCGGAACGCGCCGCACAGCGGCTTCGGTACTGCTTAAGCCCCCGGGCTTTGTAAACAGCACATCGGCAGCGGCCATATATTCCGCAACGTGGCGTGTAAAACCGATGATATGTACATTTGGGTTCTTATGGAACTGCAGCCGGAGCGAACGCATCCGTTTTTTATTATTTCCGCAGATGATCACAGCCTGTTCGCCGTTTTCCAGCCGGGAAACGAGTTCATGTGCGAGCAGATGCACTTTGCCGAATCCCATACTGCCGCTCATGACGAGAAACAGCGGAGCATTCTCGGGAAGACCGAGATGGCGGCGCACATCCTCTTTGGATGCAGGGCGCGCAAATGCGGGCCGCACCGGAATACCGAGAGGAAGCAGTTTTTCTTCCGGGATACCGCAGGATGCAAACTCCGGGATCAGATCCTTGTGCGGAACCACATAGTAATCGCAGTTCGTCTCTTCCCAGAACGGAATGCACGCGTAATCGGTGGCAACGGCAACGCAGGGAATCGTCAGCCGTCCTTTCTGTTTCATCCAGGTCAGTGTTTCCGCCGGATAAAGATGTGTGGTGACAACGGCATTAAAATGGTTTTGATCAATATAATCTGCAAGCGCATTTCCAAGCCGCGCATTTGCATAGTAAACGGGGGATTTCCAGGGAAATTTCCGTACCAGCTCACCAAGCTGATAGAGTGCGCCGAAGCCGGCCGGAAAAACGGAGACAAGCTTCACATAAGCTCCGCCGACCAGTGCGGAGGTATGCTTTCGCCCGAGGCTCATCAGATCCAGAACCTCGGCTTCGTGGTGATAAAAATTCAGACTTTCTTTTAATGCAGAGGCCGCAGCATTGTGGCCACCGCCAGTATTGCAGGATAAAATCAGTACCTTCATAAGAAAACTCCATTCTTTTGTTGTATCTCCGAAAGAAACAGGATCACGAGATTTTTCAGACACGCTCTAGTATAGAACGCTGTTATATTTCGGGCAATCCACAAAAGGAGAAAAGTGTCTGATATAACAGGAAGGCGGCAGGCAGCAGAAATATCAGGGAGACGCAGACGGAGCATCCGCCTGCGGATCAAGATTTTGAGAGAAAGGAAGGAAAACGACTGGTGCCTGAAAAAATTGGTAAAATAGAATAAAACTGAAAGAAAAAGAAACAAAAAACAGGATAAAATGCTGAAAAATAAATTGACATCCCATCCAAAACTTCGTATCATAGAGACAGAATGGGGTGCGTTCAGGAAACGATCGGCGCACCAGATCATAAGGAGGTAAACTTAAAATGGGTAAATGGCAGAGAAGTCTTTACCAGCCGGTTCTGCCGCTGGGAAAAGACGGAAAAAGGGTAACAGGAAGCGCTGAACATATCGCACTTTCCAGAAAAGCAGCAGGCGAGGGTATGGTTCTGGTAAAAAACGAGAACGAGACACTGCCGCTCGCAAAAGGCACAAAGGTAGCCTTATTCGGAAAAGGAACGATTGATTACGTAAAAGGCGGCGGCGGAAGCGGTGATGTAACCGTAGCATACATCCGCAACTTCTACGAAGGCATGAAAATCAAGGAAGCTAAAGGGGAGGTTTCCCTGTTCCATGAGCTGCCGGAATTCTATGAGAAAAATGTAAAAGAACAGTATGAGGCAGGTGCTGTACCGGGCATGACAAGAGAGCCGGAAGTACCGGATGAGCTGGTAGAAAAAGCAAGAGCATATACCGATACCGCAATCATCACCATCTGCCGTTTCTCCGGCGAGGGCTGGGACCGCAAATGCCAGATCAACGATGAAGGCTATGAGCTGTTTGAGGATGAGAAAAAACAGATCGAGCTGAGCGCCAGCATCTTCGAAAACGGCGACTTCTGCCTGACAAACGGCGAAGCAGCCATGGTAGAAAAAGTAAAAGCAAACTTTAAAAATGTCATCGTTGTCATGAACGTCGGCGGTATGGTTGATACCAGCTGGTTCAAAGACTGCAAAGAGATTCCGGCGGTGCTGATGGCATGGCAGGGCGGCATGGAAGGCGGCCTCGCGGCAGCGGACGTTGTAACAGGCGACGTCAACCCATCCGGTAAACTGGTTGATACCTACGCAGCAACCCTCGAGGATTATCCATCCACCGAGAACTTCCATAAATCCGTTTATTACGTGGATTACAACGAGGATATCTACGTTGGTTACCGTTATTTCGAGACGATTCCGGGCGCAGCGGAGAAGGTCAATTATCCGTTCGGCTTCGGTCTTTCCTACACCAGCTTTGAGACAGAAGTTCTGGGGGCAGAAGAGAAGGATGGAAAGATTGTTGTAAAAGCAGCTGTTACCAACACTGGAAAACGTGCCGGAAAAGAAGTTGTACAGCTCTACTATGGCGCACCGCAGGGCAAGCTTGGCAAACCGGCCAAAGAGCTTGGCGCTTACCGGAAAACAAGACTGCTGCAGCCAGGCGAGACACAGAGAGTCGTTCTTTCCTTTACAGTGGAAGATATGGCATCTTTTGATGACCTTGGAAAGGTTGCAAAATCTGCCTATGTTCTTGAGGCAGGAAGCTACGTCTTCTACGTTGGAAACAATGTAAGAGATGCGAAGAAACTGGACTTCACCTACGATCTGGCAGAGGCAAAAGTGACTGCACAGTACACCAGCCTTGCCGCTCCGCATAAGCTGGAAAAACGTCTCCTTGCGGATGGAACCTACGAAGCGCTTCCGACCGATAACGGCCCTGTCGAGGAAGAAGGACTGGAGCGTCAGGATAAGCTGACTCTGGAAGGCTTTCTGCCGGCAGTCAAAGCACAGGAGAGAAAGAGCTTTGGCGAGCTTATGGAAGCAGCAAAGACGAATCCGAACCTGATGAATGTGGTCGAAGGAAAAGAAACGCTCGACGAGTTTGTAGATAAGCTTCCGATAGAAGCACTCATTCATCTGCTCGGCGGTCAGCCGAACACAGGAGTTGCCAACACGTTTGGCATGGGAAATCTGCCTGAGTACGGCATCCCGAATATCATGACCGCAGACGGACCGGCAGGCCTTCGAATCCAGCCGCAGTGCGGTGTCAACACGACCGCATGGCCGTGTGCAACATTGCTTGCCTGCACCTGGGATCCGGAGCTGATCGAAGAGATCGGTAAAGCCGGCGGAGAGGAAGTAAAAGAAAACAACATCGGCATCTGGCTGACCCCGGCTGTCAACATTCACAGAAGCCCGCTCTGCGGAAGAAACTTTGAGTATTATTCCGAGGATCCGCTTGTAGCCGGAAAATCCGGTGCGGCAATGGTACGCGGTATGCAGTCCGAGCATATCGGGGCAAGTGTGAAACACTTCTGCTGCAACAACAAAGAAACAAACCGGAAAGACAGCGATTCCCGCGTTTCCGAGCGTGCGCTGCGTGAGATTTACCTGAAAGCCTTCGAGATCATCGTAAAAGAGGCAGATCCATACACAATCATGTCGTCCTACAACCTGATCAACGGCGTTCAGGCATCTGAGAACAAGGATCTTTTGACCGGTATTCTGCGCGGTGAGTGGGACTTTAAGGGAATGGTAACGACCGACTGGTGGACACACGGCGAGCATTACCGCGAGACAAAAGCCGGAAATGATATCAAGATGGCAAACGGATACGAGGAGCGCGTACAGGAGGCATTTGAGAAGGGATACATCACCCGCGACGAAATCGCTCTTTGTGCAAAACGAATCCTGACCATGATTCTTCGCATGGACTGATGTGGATGCATGTGAATAAATAAAGAAAAGTGTGGATAACGCATAAAAAAATCGTATGCTGTTGTGGAAAAAGCAACAGCATACGATTTTTTACTTTCCGGACAGGATTCTTTCCTGTTTACACGGCAATGATCTGTAGCAAGACTCTGGCGACCGCAGCGCAGTAAAAACGAGCGGAAACTACAGGAAAAAAACTGTTTTCAGGCAGTAGCCTTCTGTAACTCTGCCATGATCTTAAATTCCAGCACGACCATAACGATGCTGACTGATGCGGCTGCAAGGTCTGCAATCGGCGCAGTGTACATCACGCCGTCAATGCCGAAGAGATACGGAAAAATCAGCAGCAGCGGAAGCAGGAAAATAATCTGTCTCGTCAGCGAAAGAAAAATACCCTTCTTCGGTGCTCCGATTGAGGTAAAGAAATTCGAGCTGACCGGCTGGATACCGTTCAGGAATGTGAAAAACAGGAAAATGCGGAAGTACCGCTCTGCAAAATGCAGGTACTCTTCGGAACCGGAACCAAAAATGCCGATAATCTGGCGTGGGAAGAGCTGGAAACAGAGGAAGGCGACGATGGAAATGGCAGTCGCCGCAAAAACTGCTTTTTTATAGGCGTCCTTCACGCGGTCATATTTCTGCGCACCGAAGTTGAAGCTGACAATCGGCTGAAGTCCCTGGGAAATGCCGATGACAAAGGAGAAGAACAGCATATTCACCTTTGAAATAATGCCGGCGCATGCAAGCGGAATGTCGCTTCCATAGACGGAATTGGAGCCGTAGTAGGTCAGTGTGTTGTTCATAACGATCTGAACAACCATCATTGCCACCTGATTGAATGCCGGAGTTGCACCAAGCGCAGCGATCCGTGCCCAGCAGGCCATGTTCGGTTTCAGATCGGAAAGAGAGAGCGGCAGTGTCTTAAAACCGCGCAGATAGAAGACAACAAGCGCAAACGATAAAATCTGTCCGGTGATCGTGGCGAGCGCTGCACCTGCCATGCCCATGTGGAAAACGAAGATGAACAGCGGGTCGAGAATCGTGTTGACGATCGCGCCGACCAGGTTACACAGCATGGAAAATTTCGGGCTGCCATCCGCGCGGATCAGGTTGGAGCCGCCGATTGTGACGATCAGAAACGGGAAGCCGATGGAGGTGATTCGAGTGTAAGTACAGGCATAATCAATGACATCCGGTGTCGCACCAAAGAGAAGCATCATCGGGCGCAGAAAAAGCTGAACGGCAACGCAGAGGATCACACCGAGGATTGCCAGCATGGAGATGGCGTTTCCAACATAAGATTTTGCGTGCTCCGGCTCTCGTCTGCCCATGCAGAGATTGAAGTTTGCAGCACCGCCGATGCCGCAGAGCAGACCGATGGATGTGCAGACCATACTGAGCGGAAACGCTACGTTGGTCGCTGCGTTTCCGAGTACGCCGATGCTGTGACCGATAAAGAGCTGGTCTACCATGTTATAGAGGGCGCTGACGAGCATCGCGATGACGCTCGGAACCGCAAAACGCCGCAAAAGAGTGCTGATCGGTTCCGAGCCGAGAGGATTTTCGGAAGGTTTCATAGAGGGTATCTCCTTTCAAATGAGGTAAAAGTTCATCGTTTGTATCGGGTGAAAATTCCCGGAAAAAATCCGGGACTATATAGTATACCATAGAAAGAAAACAGAAAACAAGAGGGTGACCGCTATTTTCAGTAACACTCTGTGTTTTTAAAAAAGGGATTGACAAAAATGAAATATTAACCTATATTGTAACAAGGTTAACAATTCAAAGACAGAAAGAATTGCATACAAGAACCTGCGAGGAGGACTTACATTCATGAAAAAATCAAAACTTACCACAAAACAGATTGTACTGACCGGCATGATGACGGCAGTGCTTGCGGTACTGTCCATTGTGACGATTCCGCTTCCGACCGGCGTTCCGGTGACGCTGCAGACCTTTGCAATGGCATTTTGCGGCTACGTGCTTGGCTGGAAATTGGGAGGTGCATCGTCCGCTCTTTATCTGATCCTCGGCGCGATCGGCGTTCCGGTTTATGCCGGCATGAGCGGTGGATTCGGCGCTCTTCTCGGACCGGCCGGCGGCTTTATTTTCGGATTTATTCCGATGGCAATGCTCTGCGGTGCCGGAATTAAAAAAGGCTTCCCGGGCAAACCATTCGTTCTTGGAATTGCAGGTCTTGCGGTATGTCACGCAGCCGGTGTGGTACAGTTTTCCATTGTAACAGGAAACACGATCCCGGCTTCCTTCCTGGCAGTTTCCGTTCCGTACATCGTAAAAGATGTGATTTCCGTTGTAGTAGCTGAAATTCTCGGTGCAGCCGTTCGAAAAGCACTGTCAGCAGCTCATGTAATGAACTACGGAACCGCAGCATAATCACAGAGCGTTTCTGAAAAACCAAAAGATAAAAACAAGAGACAGGCATCCTGACAATCTGCCAGGTGTCTGTCTTTTTCTGTTTTGTCAGGCGGATATTCGCAATCCGCTTCGCTACGTGCCTGATTCGGTTAAAGTATTCCGCAGCAGCAGCGGTTATTTGAAAAAACGTGCAAAATGCATTTCATACAGTTTCAAAATTTTAATGAATTCCTAAGAAAGAGGCAAGAAGGCGTTAAGGGAGATATGGTAGGATAGAAAGCAGGAAAGAACAACAAAGGGGTTTGAAACCATGAGAAAAAGAACACGAAAACACCGGGGAACAGCGGGAAAAATGGTTGGAGGTTTTCTGGCATTTTTCTGCCTGATCCTGCTGACGGCCGGAATGTTCTGGGCAATCCAGGGATATGTTTCCTATCAGAAGGCAGTGAAGGAAAAGCCGCTCGCGCAGGCAGTAGAGGAAGCCAGAAGCGGAGCACAGTGGGCTTCTCTTGAACAGGTGCCGGATCTGTACAAAAAAGCGGTGCTTGCTGTTGAGGATCATCGGTATTACACACATCACGGGATAGACTGGATCAGCATGGCGCGGGCCGTTGTACATGATATCCGCGTGATGAAACCGGAGCAGGGAGGCAGTACCATCACACAACAGCTGGTAAAAAACATGTATTACGATCAGAATAAGACATTTGCCAGGAAAGCGGCAGAGGCGTGGACGGCACTCTATGTGGAACGGCAGCTCTCGAAAGAAGAAATTCTGGAATTGTACATCAATACCATCTATTTCGGGGATGGCTACTATGGACTGAAAGAAGCATCGCTTGGCTACTTCGGGAAAGAACCGCAGGAGCTGACCGACAGCGAAGCCGTTCTCCTCGCCGGAATCCCGAATGCACCGTCCGCCTACGCGCCGTCGCGCCACGCGGATCTGGCGCTGCAGCGGGAAAAGCAGGTGCTGGCGGCAATGGTAAAATATGGATACCTGGAACAAAGTGAGACGGACAGCCTGCTGTGGGATGCGGCAGCCGATCCGGTTCTGGCACGATAGAAAGAAAAGTGAGGAAAAAAGAATGGGAAAACTGATCAGACTGGGGGCAACAGCGCTGTCCATGATTGGAATTTTGGTGATGATTCTCTGTGTGCAGGCGGCGATTTTATTTGTGAGGCTGTGCATCCGAAGAAAGCAGAAAAAAATTGAGCTGAAATAAGAGAAAGAAAAATGTGAGCAGAATTGCCGGAAGAAAAACGGTGATTCTGCTCGCGTTTTTTTCTGTGAGCAATCCGATTGCGTTTCCGCCGGGAAAAAGGTATAATGAAAAACAGGTAAAAAAATGGTAAAACAGACAGCTTTTGAGGAAAAATAAATGGAACAGAAAGACAGCGCAGAACGGATTTTAAAACAGATTCCCTATGAGATCGTGTATTCCGCCCGCAAAACGCTCGCCGTCCAGGTCAAAGCGGATGGAAGCGTGGTGGTGCGCGCACCGAAACGGATGGCAAAATACAAAATCGAAGCATTCTTAAAAGAAAAACAGGATTGGATTCACACACACCGGGAAAAAGCGTTGGCGGCCGCAGAGCAGAAAGCAGCGAACCGTCTGACGGAAGCAGAACGAAAAGCGGCGGTTAAACGTGCGGCGCAGATGCTGGCGGAAAAGACGGCACATTTTGCAAAAGAGATGGGCGTAACGTATGGCAGAATCACAATTCGTGAGCAGAAAACCCGCTGGGGCAGCTGCAGCAGCGCCGGAAACCTGAACTACAACTGGAAACTGGTGCTGATGCCGGAGCGCGTGATGGATTACGTCGTTATCCACGAGCTGGCGCACCAGAAAGAGATGAACCATTCCGCGCGGTTTTACGCGGTGGTGGCACAGCAGATGCCCGATTACAAAGTGTGGCAGAGCTGGCTGAAGGAGCATGGAAGAGAGTACTGAAAAAGAGAGGCAAAACAAATGATACTGACCGAAGAAAAAACATATATCATCAATGTGACGGAAGTCGATACCGACGCAGAGCTCGGTTTAAATAAGAAAGATATTATGATCAAATACACGAATCTGGAGCTGCTGCACGCGGTTCTTGCAAGCACGATGCCGTACGGCCGTCTGTCGGCGCGCTACCGCGGAAAACGGAAGGCGGAGCTGCAGTCACGGATTGCGATGGTGGAGAGTGTGCTCGAAACACGCGGCGACCAGCTGGTAAAAGCGGAGCAGATTATGTATCTCGACACGGCGGAGCGCAGTGCAATCTGTCATTATCTCGGCATCATCTACACGCGGCTGATTGCGCAGAAGCTGTACGGAATTGACTGTATGGTACCGCTGAACCTGATCGAGCAGCCGGGGGAGAAAAAATTTGTAAAATACAACGGTGCATACCGCCAGGATCTGATCGGATACGGAAAGCAGAACGCATGGAGCGTCTGGGAGCCGGTCGGCAGGAGCGAGAACAGCCAGGCGGCCTTTGGAAACGGATGCCGGGCGGCGTCGGAGATCGAGAAGATCAATGAAAATCCGCTGGCGAAGAGCGCGGCGTGCATGACGTATTACGAGAGAGGCTATCTGAATGCCGTTGTAAAAGAGCCGGAGCGGACCGGGGACGGGACACTTTGGTTTCCAGAGGAGAATTATTTCAAAGCATATTATCAGCCGCTTTTCGAGCTGTTTGCGGACGAACAGCCGGGTGAGCTGTACGGAAGCAGCGGCGGCTTTGAACTGGAGCTGACTCTGCCGTGGACGGAGGAAGGAAAACGCGGCTTCCGCCATCTGCAGATCGGAACGGATCAGGTGACGATTGCATTGATGCGGGAAGGGAAGTACGATCAGATCTTAAAGCGGATGGAAAACGTTTTGGATTTATCAAAAGAGCGCAGATTCTGCGGGAAAGACGGCATCTGGGTAGGCGCAGAGTAAATGTCATCGGAAGTGCCGAAGCTGCCGGGGATGATGGTACACAGATTCTGTGTGGGAAAAGCGAAAAAGAAAGGACAAGAGCAATGGCAAAAGAAATGGAAACTCCAAAGGACGAAGGGCTGCAGGGGAATGAAACGATAGAGGAAGCAATTCTGGGACTGCAAAAGGAGCCGACGCCGGAACTGCTGGCACACGTGCTGACGGTGATCCGCCGCAGAATGAAAGAGGGCGGACAGGCGATTCTTTCCGTGGAACCGCCATCCGGCGACGATCAGATCCGGATCGGAACGGTAAAGAGCGCAGACGGAAAAGTCTGGTGGGCCGCGTTTACGAGCTTTGATGAGGAATTAAAGGGGAGCAGCAGCGTGAAATCTACGTTTCTCGTGAGTCTGGAACAGCTGATCCACATGGCATCCGAAACAAAGGAGATCAGCGGTGTGATTTTCAATCCGTGGAACCGCACGATCATGCTGGATCATACGCTGCTTTCGATTATCATCGGGGAAGAGAATGCGGGGCACTGAATTGCCGAAAGGAAAAAAGCAAGCACAGAAAGACTCCGAGGGTACATTATTATTTTAAGGAGGTTTTACATCATGGAGGGTTTTCAGGTAACAGAAATCGGGGAAAAAATTTACTGTATTTTGGACGCGGGAAATTCGTCGTTCTATGTAGTAGAAGGTGAAGAAAAAGCGGCTGTCATTGATACCGGCATTACGGCAGGCACAAAAATTCTGCCGGTGATCCGTGAACTGACGGACAAGCCGCTTCTGCTGGTCATCACGCATGCGCATCCGGATCACATGTATCACATGGATGAGTTTGATGAGGTGTACATGTGCCACGATGAAAAGAAGATGGATCCGGAGACGCTTGTGATGCTGACGGCGGGAAAATTAAAACCGTGGGAGGAGATTCATGATATCCGTACAGATTCCGTGATTCCGCTCGGCGGAACAGAGCTTACCATCTGTCAGGCGCCGGGCCATACGCCGGGCAGCGTCGTTGTGCTGGAGACGAAACAGAATTACCTGTTCACCGGAGATGCGATCGGAAGCGGCTGCGGTGTCTGGATGCAGGTGCCGGGCGGAACGAGCCTGGAAGAGTATTACGACGGGCTGGTCGGACTGATGGCGTGGCTTGTGAAGAGGGGCGGCCGCATGAAATTCTTCGGCGGTCATCACACGCAGGTGTTTGAATCGACAGCGCATCCGGTTTACAATCCGCTCAGCCTCGGCGTTCTCGCAGATCTCATCGACCTTGTGGATCAGGTGATCCACGGCGAAAACCTGGGACGGCCAAGCAATGCGAAGCCGTTTTCGAAAGAACAGGTCCGCTACGCGTCGTACGGCCGCGCAGAAATGCAGTACTGTGCATCGCGGATTCACCGAAAATAAGCGCGTGAAATCTTAAAACTTCCATAAGAAGAAAGATTTTTGCCCGCGGCGGCTTGACAAAATAAAAAAACGCGATTATGATAAATGCAGTTTCTATTCCAACAGAAAAAGAAAAGGTTATGAGGAAGAGGAGTACATGGCAGGCCCCAAAAGAGAGGACGGTTCACCGGCTGAAAGGCTGTCCGGGAAGGTGGTCATGGAAGGTAGCTTCTGAACCGGAGAGCTGAAAAACACAGAAGATGTGATGACTAGGTTCTCACGCATGAGTCACGTTACAGACTCCGAAACGAGATACAAATTAAGGTGGTACCGCGGAATTTTCGCCCTTTGCATGCAGTTTATGTGTGCAGAGGGCTTTTTGTATGATAAAGCCTGTACAGTGGCTGTACAGATGGGCAAGCCTGCTTGCACAGATGCACAGACATTGGACGGGCGAACCCACAGGAGCAAGTAGGCCGAAAGGCCGGAGTGCGAATGTGGGTGTGGATTGTGGGAGCGCATAAGCGCGGAGCAATCCACTTTTAGCATACCAACGGAAACAAATACCACAATACACCAACATAAAAGGAGGATCTCATGAGCAAAGAACTCGCAAAGACCTACGATCCGAAGGGACTCGAGGACAGACTGTATCAGAAATGGCTGGACAAAGGATATTTCCATGCCACTGTAAACCCGAACAAAAAACCGTTTACCATTATGATGCCGCCTCCGAACGTAACCGGACAGCTTCACATGGGCCATGCACTCGACAACACTATGCAGGATATTCTCTGCCGTTTCAAACGGATGGAGGGATATGAAGTCCTCTGGCAGCCGGGTACCGACCATGCGGCGATCGCAACGGAGGTAAAGGTTACCAATATGCTCAAAGAGCAGGGCATCGACAAAGATGAAATCGGACGCGAAAAATTCCTGGAGCACTGCTGGGAGTGGAAGAAAGAGTACGGCGGACGCATCAACAGCCAGTTAAGAAAGATCGGCTCCTCCGCAGACTGGGAGAGAGAACGCTTCACCATGGACGAGGGATGCTCCAAAGCCGTAGAAGAAGTATTCTGCCGTCTGTATGAAAAAGGATGGATCTACAAAGGAAGCCGCATCATCAACTGGTGCCCAGTATGCCAGACCTCCATTTCTGATGCAGAGGTTGAATATCAGGAGCAGGCAGGTCACTTCTGGCACATCAACTACCCGGTAGTTGGAGAAGAAGGCCGCTTCGTAGAAATCGCAACGACCCGTCCGGAGACTCTGCTCGGCGATACTGCTGTAGCTGTCAATCCGGAGGATGAAAGATACACCGATATTGTAGGAAAAATGCTGAAACTGCCGCTGACCGACCGTGAAATCCCGGTTATCGCAGATGCTTACGTAGACAAAGAGTTCGGAACCGGATGCGTTAAAATTACACCGGCACACGACCCGAACGATTTTGAGGTGGGAAAACGCCACAACCTCGAAGAGATCAACATCTTAAACGATGACGGAACCATGAACAACAAGTGCGGCAAATACGCCGGCATGGACCGCTACGAGGCAAGAAAAGCCATGGTAGAGGATCTCGAGAAGCTTGGCCTTCTTGTAAAAGTAGTGGATCACGTTCATAACGTAGGAACTCACGACAGATGTAAGACAACCGTAGAGCCGATGATCAAACCGCAGTGGTTTGTAAAAATGGCGGATATGGCTGCCGCTGCCAGCGAAGCAGAGAAAAACGGGGAAGTAAACTTCATCCCGGACCGTTTCAGCAAGATTTATCAGAACTGGCTGAACAATATCCACGACTGGTGTATTTCCCGTCAGCTCTGGTGGGGCCATCGTATCCCGGCCTACACCTGTGATGACTGTGGCGAGATCACGGTTGTAAGAGGCGGAATGCCGGAAAAATGCCCGAAATGCGGCAGCACCCATCTCACCCAGGACCCGGATACCCTGGACACCTGGTTCAGCTCCGCTCTGTGGCCGTTCTCCACGTTAGGATGGCCGGAGAAAACACCGGAATTTGATTACTTCTATCCGACGGATGTACTCGTAACCGGATACGACATCATCTTCTTCTGGGTTATCCGTATGGTATTTTCCGCACTGGAGCAGACCAAACAGGTTCCGTTCCACCACGTACTGATCCACGGACTCGTTCGTGATTCCCAGGGACGCAAGATGAGTAAATCCCTCGGAAACGGTATTGATCCGCTCGAAGTCATTGACAAATACGGTGCAGATGCGCTCCGTCTGACTTTGATGACCGGTAATGCACCTGGAAACGATATGCGTTTCTACTGGGAGCGTGTAGAAGCCAGCCGTAACTTCGCAAACAAAGTATGGAACGCTTCCCGTTTCATCATGATGAACCTGGAAAAAGCAGAAGTTCCGTCTGAAATGCCAAAAGACAAACTGACACTGGCAGATAAATGGATTCTTTCTAAGGTAAACACGCTGGCAACGGAAGTAACGGACAACATGGACCGCTACGAGCTCGGCATCGCCGTACAGAAAGTTTACGACTTCATCTGGGAGGAGTTCTGCGATTGGTATATCGAGATGGTAAAACCGCGTCTGTACAGCGAGACCGACGACACGAAGGGCGCTGCACTGTGGACCTTAAAAACCGTTCTCGGCAATGCATTAAAGCTGCTGCATCCGTTTATGCCGTTCATCACAGAGGAAATCTACTGCACACTGAATCCGGACGAGGATTCCATCATGATCGCCGCATGGCCGAAAGAGACCGAAGACTTTGCATACGCAGAGGATGAGGCAGCCGTTGAGATGATGAAAGAGGCGGTAAGAAGCATCCGTGGTGTCCGCACCAGCATGAATGTACCGCCGTCAAAGAAGGCAAGCGTATTCGTTGTAACGGAAGATGCTGCTGTACAGGAAACCTTCAAAAACGGTGTTGTATTCTTCGGAACTCTGGCAGGAGCAAGCGAAGTTCACGTACAGGCAGACAAAGCCGGCATCGCAGACGATGCGGTATCCGCAGTGATCCCGCAGGCAACGATCTACATTCCGTTTGCCGAGCTGGTTGACCTGGAAAAAGAGATCGCCCGCCTTACGAAAGAGGAAGAGCGTCTGACAAAAGAAATCGCACGTTCCAACGGCATGCTTGGCAACCCGAACTTTATTAACAAAGCTCCGGAGGCAAAGGTTCAGGCAGAGAAAGAAAAACTGGCGAACTATCAGCAGATGATGGAGCAGGTTCAGACAAGATTGGAGCAGCTGAAAAAATAAATGAAAAAAGGAAAAAAACTGCATGGAAACAAGGAAACCGTAGTGAAAGTCTGCAACTGGCTCTCTTTGCCGCTGCAGGCCCTGGGATGCTGTATTCTGTATCTGGTGATTGAAGCATTTTCCCGCCATTCGCTGGCATCTGCATGGAGCTACATGGTGGAAAGCCCATGGGTCTTTTTGTACAATGCATTTTTGATCTTCACTACTTTTATGGTAGTTTATCTGTTCCGCAGACGTGTGCTGGTACGGCTGGTGATGAGCTGTTTCTGGCTGCTGCTCGGTATCATCAACGGTGTGATTCTGGCGAACCGCGTCACACCGTTTACCGGGCCGGACTTGCGGAATTTAAGCGACGGCGCAAAGGTCGTGACGAAGTATCTGTCGAAAGGTACCATGATCCTCGTTGCGGCAGCTCTTGTGGCATTATTGGCATTTTTTGTATGGGTCTGGATCAAAGGACCGAAATTTCAGGGGAAAATCCGCTGGTATCTGAATGTGCCGCTGATTGCTCTGGTGATTGTACTCTTTACAGGAGCGACGAATCTGGCGCTTGCAAAGCGTGTGCTTTCCAGCTATTTTGTCAACATCGCATTCGCTTACCAGGATTACGGCTATCCGTACTGCCTGGCAGTTACCCTGTTTGATACGGGAATTTCAGAGCCGAACGGCTATTCCGAACAGCTCGTGAATCAGATTGAGACGAGCGAAGGCGAACAAAAAGAGGATGATACGGTAAAACCGAATATTATCTTTTTGCAGCTGGAGTCCTTTTTCGATCCGGAGCTGGTTAATTTCCTCAACATTTCCGAGGATCCGATCCCGTATTACCGGCAGCTGATGAAAGATTATTCTTCCGGTTATCTCCGCGTGCCGGTGGTGGGAGCCGGAACAGCAAATACGGAGTTTGAAACCATTTCCGGCATGAGTCTCCGGTATTTCGGAGCAGGTGAGTATCCGTACAAATCGGTGCTTTCAGAGGAGACGTGTGAGAGTGCGCCGTATGTTTTAAAGAATCTTGGCTATGCGACCCATGCGATCCACAACAATGAAGCAAACTTCTATGCCAGAAGAAGTGTGTTTTCACGTCTTGGTTTTGATACCTTTACCTCGGAGGAATATATGCCGGACATCTCGGATGTGACGGCAACCGGATGGGTAAAAGACCATATTCTGACAAAAGAGATCATAAAAACGCTCGATGCGACAGACGAACCGGATTATATCTATACGATTTCGGTACAGGGCCACGGTGATTATCCGACAGAGCCGGTGCTTGACGATCCGGAGATTACAGTGACAGGCGCGGAAGACCGGGAAAAAAATAATTACTCCTGGGAATATTATGTAAATCAGATTCATGAGATGGACATATTTGTCAAAGAGCTGACGACAAAGCTTGCGGATTATCCGGAGCCGGTGGTACTTGTGATGTACGGGGACCATCTGCCAACGATGGGACTGAAAGTAGAAGATCTGGAGAACCGCTATCTGTATCAGACCGAATACGTGATCTGGGATAACATGGGACTGAAAAGGAAACAGGAAAACATTGCTTCCTACCAGATTGCAGCAGAGGTTATGAACCGTGTGGGAATTCATGACGGAACCATTTTCCGGTATCATCAGACGAGACGGAATACGAAGAATTATCAGGTGGATCTCGAGGTGCTGCAGTATGATATGCTGTATGGAAAACGGTACGTTTACGGAGAAGACGGAGAGACACCGTATGAGCGTGTGAAGCTGCAGATGGGTGCTCTGCCGGTAACACTGGAACGAATCGAAAAATCCGGAGAAGATACCTGGTATTTTTACGGAGAAAACTTTACGGCATCGAGCCGTGTGGAAGTCAACGAGGAGATACAGGATACCGTTTATGTCAGCCCGTCGATTCTGATGGTGCATAGTCTGACCCTGGAAGACGGTGATCAGATTACAATCGCGCAGCAGAGCAACAGCTCGACGAAGAAGGTGCTGACAAGGACAGAGCCGATGATGTATGAAGAGCCAAAAACGGTATCTACACCGACGCCGATGCCGAACCCGGACAGCACGAAAACAGATGTGACGCAGGAAAATGCCAATACGAGCACTGCGCCGCAGGATGAACTGACGGCAGCGCCGTCCGGTGCGCCGGAGGGCGAAGGCGACAAGATTGAGCCGTCAAAAACAGAAAACAGCGATAAACCGGCCGAAGACGGCGGTCTGCAGAATTAAAAAGAGTGTCCGAAAGATCATACAGTGGGGCGGATTTTGACGTCCCACTGTATCTTTTTACGGGGAAAGTCGAAAAGTCGGGACAAAATTTTGAAAATTGCTATGGACATATCCGGTCACTCGATTATAATGATACTAGTACATCGTTTTCGAAATAACTATACCACTCACTTGTCTGCAAATCCGATTGCACAGGCATAAAAGCCTCGGCGTAGCCCGCTACGCCTACATTTTTATACCTGCACACTCGAATCTGCATCCTGCGTGATTGGTATAGTTATTTACGAAACGATGTACTAGGGTCTGAAAGCAGCCCTAAAATACTGAAGAATGGTGAAATAAGGTGAATTATACAGAAGCAGTTGATTATATCGAAACAATACCGAAATTTACGGTGAAGCATCCGCCGGAACATACGAGGGAGCTTCTTTCGCGCCTTGGGAATCCGCAGGAAGGGATCAAAATTATCCATGTGGCGGGCACGAACGGAAAGGGAAGCGTCTGCGCGTACTTGAATGCGATGCTGCTTGCAGGCGGCAAAAAGACAGGACTTTTTACCTCCCCGCACCTTGTACGCATCAACGAGCGGTTCCAGATCAACGGGGAAGATGTGTCGGATGAGCAGTTTCTTAACGCATTTCTCAAAGTGGAAAAAGCAGCCAAAGAATACGAGGCGGAGGGCGAAGGCCATCCGAGCTATTTTGAGACGCTGTTCCTGATGGGAATGCTGATTTTCAAAGAAGCCGGCGTGGAATACCTGGTCATGGAGACCGGCCTTGGCGGACGGCTGGATGCGACAAATGTGGTCGAAAAGCCGCTGGCATGCATCATCACGTCCATCAGCCGCGACCATACCGAGTATCTTGGCGACACCCTCGAGGCGATTGCGGGAGAGAAAGCCGGCATCATCAAAGCCGGTGTCCCGGTGATCTACGACGCCAGCCAGCCAGGTCCGGCTTCTGTCATTGCCGCAAAGGCGAAAGAGATGGGAAGCCCGGCATGGCCGATGGAGCCGTCGTTCTATGAGATGAAAACACAGAGCCGCGAGGGCATCACCTTTACCTTTGCATACCCGGGCGGCGAAAAAGCAGAGCTTGCGATTCCGTACGTGGCAAAATACCAGATGATGAATGCAAGCCTTGCGTTCTACACGATGCATATTCTGCAGGACGTGCACGACATTCCTAAGAACGTGCTTGCGGAAGGCCTTTCGAAGATCAAATGGCCGTGCCGTATGGAAATGGCTGCGCCGGGCGTCATCATCGACGGCGCGCACAACGAGGACGGCATTGCACAGTTTGTCAGCACGGCAGGCTATTTTGCGAAAGAAAACGAGATCACGATTCTGTTCACGGCAGTTGCAGACAAGCACTATCATGAGATGATCGGTGAAATCTGCGAGGGCATCCATCCGTCCCATGTTGTTGCAACGCAGATCGACGGAAGCCGCGTCGTACCGGCGGAAGTGCTTGCAGAGGACTTCAGAAAAGCAGGATGCACGGATGTCTGCGCGGAACCGGAGATCGGGGCAGCGTATGAGAAGGCACTGGGCAAAAAGGGCAGCGGCATGCTGTTCTGCGTGGGTTCTCTGTATCTGGCGGGCGAACTGAAAGCATATCTTGCAAAGCGGAATGGTTAGCGAATACAGGAAGGAATTTTTTGTTTATGTTAAATTACGAAGAAGAACTGAAGAAGTTTAAACCGTGTCTCGATGTGGACGAGGTGGAGGATGCGATTTACAGCCGTGATCTGACGGATGTGATCGACATTTTGAAAGAAATGATGAAAAACGACAAGCCGGAACAGGAAAACGAGACAGAAGCGGAAAAGGAAGAGTAAGGTGCCGGAATGAACTGTATGAATTGTAAATCGGTTGTGGACGTCGGAATGGAGATCTGTCCCAACTGTGGTTTTAACCTGAGAGTACAGAGAAAATGTTTTTCTCTTTCGAATATGTACTACAATCTGGGCCTCGACAAGGCAGAGATCCGGGATCTTTCCGGAGCGATCGATATGCTGCGGCGGAGTCTGAAGTTTAACAAATACAACATCCATGCGCGGAACTTGTTAGGCCTTGTCTATTTTGAGACGGGTGAAGCGGTTGCGGCGTTAAGTGAGTGGATCATCAGCAAGAATATTATGCCGGAGAATAATGTGGCGACGGAGTATATTGCGACGCTGCAGGCGGAGCAGGCGAAGCTGGATATGATCAATCAGACGATCAAGAAATACAACAGTGCGCTGAAATGCTGCCGCGAGAACAATGAGGATGTGGCTGCGATCCAGCTGCGCAAGATTCTGAACCAGAATCCGAAGCTGATCAAGGGATATCATCTGCTGGCGCTGATTTATATTCACAAAGGTGAGTATGAGAAAGCGCGGAAGATTCTGAAAAAGGCGGCGAAAATTGACAAGACGAACTCGACGACGCTTCGTTTCCTGAAGGAGGTTGATTTCCAGACGGGTACGCAGACGTCGCTGGAGCCGCGGCGGTTCGGCCGCAGGGAGCGCACGGAGGAGCAGCGCGAGGACGAGCGTGAGCGTGTGGTAAGCGGGGATACGGTGATTATTCCGCCGACGTTCCGCGAGACGTCTACAGCGGCAACGATGCTGAATATCGGTATTGGGCTGGTGCTTGGCGCACTGGTTGTGTGGTTTCTGATCGGGCCTGCGAATACGCAGCGAATTAACCGGCAGGCGGACGAGAAGGTTGTGGAATACAGCGGCAAGATGGCGAGCCAGGAGGCCCAGCTGAACCAGCTCCAGAGCCAGGTGGATTCTCTGAACGAAACGACGGCTTCTGCGCAGCAGCAGATCCAGACGGCACAGGATACGGCGGCTTCCTATGAGAACCTTTTAAAGGCTGTGGAAGCGCAGCAGCAGGGCAACACGAGCAACGCAACAAACGCACTGACCGAGGTCAACCCGGAGGTGCTTTCTGTGGACGCAAAGGCTGTGTATGACACTATTTACAAGAGCATGCAGTCGTCTATGTTCCAGGAGCTTTCGCAGTCGGGTGTGAATGCATTTGACGATGCGAATTACACTGAGGCGATTGATAAGCTTTCGAAGGCTAAGAATATCAACGACAGTGACTATACGGTGCTTAACTATCTGGCGCATGCGTATCGGCTGAGTGGGGATACCGATAATGCGATTTCGGTGTTCCAGGAGATCATCGATAAGTTCCCGGGAACCCAGAAGGCTACTAAGGCCGAGCAGCAGATTGAGGCGCTGGGGGGGACTGTGAAGACGGAGGAATAGTGAGGACGGACGCCCACGGGGCAGAATGCCGCAGGAGATGCGGCGCTGTTTCGTCGGGCTGATACCACTGACTACGCGGAGGGTGCGTGGGACGAAGGGCAAAAAAGTATAAAAGTGAGAAGATAAAACACAAAAGATGAAATTCGCTTTACGGCGAAAAATCTTTTGTGTTTTTTATTTTATGACAGGAAAGAGGGAGGATGGGAAATGGATAATCGTGTTTGGGTGAAGGATGCGGTGATGACGATTCGGCTTCCGGAAGAGGTGGATCATTTTGTGGCTGACCGGCTTCGGGAGGAGGCGGGGGAGATTTTGGTGGAGAGGAATGTGAGGGAGGTGGTGTTTGATTTTCGGAAGACGGTGTTTATGGACAGTTCGGGGATTGGACTGGTGATGGGAAGGTTTCGGGAGATGGAGCTGATTGGCGGGAAGGTGAGAGCGGTGCATGTGGGAGAGCGGATGCGGAGGATTCTGGTGATGTCGGGGGTGACGCGGGTGATTGAGGTGGAAGAGGAGAAGACGTGGAAGTAGGTTTTGGACGGGGAGTGGGCAGAAAGGGGAATGGGATGATGCGAGAAAGGATGAAAACAGAAGAGAAGATGCGGTGGAATACGATGACGCTGGAATTTGAGAGCCGTCCCTGCAATGAGAGTTTTGCGCGGGTGTCTGCGGCGGCGTTTCTGGCGCAGCTGAATCCGACGGTGGAGGAAGTGGCGGATGTCAAGACGGCGATTTCGGAGGCGGTTACGAATGCGATGATTCACGGATACCGGCAGGAAAAAGGTAAAATTCAGATGAAGTGTGTGCTGGATCTGGAGGAGAAGGTGTTTCAGGTGACGGTAAAAGATACCGGCGTCGGGATTGAAAATGTGGAGAAGGCGATGGAGCCGATGTTTACGACCTGCCCGGAGCTGGAGCGGTCGGGGATGGGGTTTTCGTTTATGGAGGCGTTTATGGATGAGCTGGAAGTAAGGTCGCATCCGGGATGGGGGACGGAAGTGGTGATGAAACGGAAAATCGGTGTGCATCCGGAAATGTAAGGGCCGGATCGGAAGTCATAGGAGTCAGAATGCATGGAACATACGCTTGCCCTGATCGAAAAGGCACACGAAGGGGATAAAGCGGCAAGGGATACACTGGCAGAGGAAAATATGGGACTGGTCTGGAGCATGGTGAGGCGGTTTGCAAACCGCGGGGTGGAGATGGAGGATCTGTGCCAGATCGGGAGCATTGGGCTGTTGAAGGCGATTGATAAATTTGATCCTTCGTTTGAAGTCTGTTTTTCGACGTATGCGGTTCCGATGATTGCGGGGGAGATCCGGCGGTTTCTGCGGTCGGAGGGGATGGTGAAGGTGAGCCGCCCGATCCGGGAACTGGCGTGGAAAGCGTATGCGGTGCGGGAGCGGCTGGAGCGGGAGAACGGGCGCGATCCGACGCTGGCGGAGATAGCGGGGGAGCTTGATGTTACCGTGGAGGAAATCGTGGAGGCGATGGAGTCCGGCGCGGAGGTGGAATCGCTGCAGAAGACCATCTATCAGGGGGAAAACCACGATATTTCTCTGATGGACCGCATTCCGGAAAAAGAGAACGGGCAGGAAAAGCTGCTGAACCGGATTTTCTTGGAAGAGCTGTTGGGACGACTGCCCGCGAAGGAGCGGCAGCTCATCTACATGCGCTATTTTCAGGACATGACGCAGGCGCAGATCGCCGGAAAACTGGGGATTTCGCAGGTGCAGGTGTCGCGGATGGAAAAGAAGATTCTGCGGCAGATGCGGATGGAAAAGGTCTGACAAAAATACAAATCCGGCGGAAGGGCGCTTTTCCTGGGAAAGGCAGAGAAAAGCGCCTGAAACCCGGGCGGATAAAGGAAGAAAAGAAAGGCGAAGCGGGGAAAGGCGGCAGAAAGTTTGAAAATATTCACTGGAATATCGGAGGAAGGTGTGCTACAATGAGCGAAATACGAAGAAAGGCAGGTGGAAGAACATGGATTATCTGACAGAAAATGTGGCGGTCAATCTGAAACGGATCCGGCAGTCGAAAGGGATGAGTCTCGACCAGGCCTCAGAGCAGACCGGGGTCAGCAAGAGTATGCTCTCGCAGATCGAAAAGGGAACGGCGAACCCGTCGCTTGGCGTGCTCGGGAAGATTACGAGCGGCCTGCGGATTGAATTTCAGGAGCTGATTGCAACGCCGCTGGTGGATAGTTATCTTGTGACACCGGAGGATCTGGTTCCGACGAAAGAGCTGGAGGGGCAGTACACTGTGTGGACGTGCTTTCCGTATGAGGACACGCGGCTTGTGGAAATCTACCGCATCGACATCGAACCGGGCGGAACGTATGTGAGCGGCGGCCACGGAGAGAAAACAAGAGAGTACCTGGTGGTGACAGACGGCGTGATGACCGTGGAGTGCAATGGAAAAGAGCATGAGATCCACCTGAAGCAGGCATTCCGTTTCGAGACAGACCAGACCCACATCTACCGCAACAGAGGGACGGAGAAGACGAGCTGCATGTGTTTCTTTCTCGACTATCACTAAAAGCCGCAGAATAACAGGCTTTCTTTTTTTGAATGAACTGTTTAATATAATGGACAGAAATCCGCTGGAAAATCAGAATAAAAAACAACGGATATGAAAAAAATACGGCGGAAGACGAAAAAACATCAAAAAAGAATAGAAAAAGCGGGTGTTAAAGAAAAAACAAAAATAAAAAACTTTTTTAAAAAAGTAATTGACAAATATAGGGAGTGGTGCTATTGTATGGTTGTACAAAATAATAAACGAAAAACAAAGCAAAGACGCTTACCAACGAGTAGTCTTTGCTTTTTTGTTTTTTATTTAAAAAATCTTTTCAACGCTATGGGAGGATAACACTATGAGATTAAAAGACACAGGATTAACGGTTCAGGACATCAAAGACAAAGTAAACAAGTACATGATCGAGACCTACGAGCGTTTCGATTTCCTTGCAGAAACCGCAGAGGGGATGTACATATACGACGAAAACGGAACGCCGTATCTTGACTTTTACGCAGGCATCGCCGTAAACAACGCCGGAAACAGAAACCCGAAAGTTGTTGCTGCAGCAAAAGAGCAGCTCGACGATATCATGCATACCTTCAACTATCCATACACCATCCCGCAGGCACTGCTTGCTGAGAAAGTCTGCGAGACCATCGGCATGGACAAGATCTTCTATCAGAACTCCGGTACCGAGGCGAACGAGGCCATGATCAAAATGGCAAGAAAGTACGGCATCGAGAAATACGGCCCGAACCGTTACCACATCGTAACCGCAAAGATGGGCTTCCATGGAAGAACCTTCGGTGCCATGTCTGCAACCGGTCAGCCGGGCAACGGATGCCAGGTTGGATTCGGACCGATGACCTACGGATTCTCCTACGCACCGTACAATGATCTGCAGGCCTTCAAAGATGCATGTACCGAAAACACCATCGCCATCATGGTTGAGCCGGTACAGGGCGAAGGCGGTGTTCATCCGGCAACGAAAGAGTTCATGCAGGGACTCCGGAAGTTCTGTGATGAGAACGACATGCTGCTTCTGATTGATGAAGTACAGACCGGCTGGTGCAGAACCGGTGCGGTAATGTCTTACATGAACTACGGCATCAAACCGGATATCGTATCCATGGCAAAAGGTCTTGGCGGCGGAATGCCGATTGGCGCAATCTGCGCAACAGCTGAAGTAGCAAAAGCCTTTACCCCGGGATCTCACGGAACTACCTTCGGCGGCCATCCAGTCAGCTGTGCAGCAGCACTGGCAGAAGTCAACGAACTGATCGACCGCGACCTTGCCGGAAATGCAAAGAAAGTCGGTGATTACTTCGCAGAAAAATTAGCAAAACTGCCGCATGTCAAAGAAGTCAGACATCAGGGACTGCTGGTCGGCGTAGAGTTTGATGATACCATCAGCGGCGTAGAAGTCAAACATGGCTGCCTTGACCGCCATCTGCTGATCACAGCCATCGGAGCGCACATCATTCGTCTGATTCCTCCGCTTATCGTAACCGAGGAGGACTGCGACAAGGCAGTTGCTATCATCGAAGAAACCGTAAAAGCTCTGGAAAAATAAAGAATTCTTATAGAAACAAAGAAAATCTCATAGCGTGAAAAGAACAGGACAAGGACGTCAAAAAGCAAAGAACCATGCTTCGCCCCTGTCCTGTTTTTCTTTTCATTCTGTGAATCGGAAACAACAGGTAAAACAGAGAAATTAAATGTGAGAGGAAAACGGTATGGGACATCTGGTTATCACAATCGGCTGCGAGTACGGAGCCAAAGGAAATGCCATCGGCAGGAAAATTGCGGAGGATCTCGGAATTAAGTTCTACGACCGCGAGCTGGTGGATCAGATTATTGAAGAAGTCGGAATTCCGAAAGACATCATGAACCGTGTAGAAGAGGGCGGTACGATTGCCGGAAAAGGAGCCGAGGGCGATGTCCGTGGATCCTTCTCAAAATATGCGGACCTGACCGAGCGTGCGATTCATGTACAGAAGCAGATCATCCGGAAACTGGCAGAAAAAGAGGCCTGCGTCGTCATCGGACGATCCGCGGATTACATCTTAAAGGACAGCAAAGATATCAAGCTCCTCCGGGCTTTTATCTATGCACCGGATGAGATCCGCATTCAGAATATCATGAAGAGCCACAGCCTTTCCGAGAGCGATGCAAAAATTCTGCTGCTCGAGAAGGACAAACGGTATCACAAGCGTCATCTGGCGCTGACCGGCAGCAACCGCGGAGACCGGCACAACCGAGACATTCTGATCAACAGTGCATTCCTTGGTGTGGAGGGCACAGCGGAGTATCTCGAGGAACTGATTCAGAAGAAATACGGAAGCGGGGAGGAATAAGCCATGGAACAGAAAAAATCAGAATTTGACAAAGTATTAGGTGCATGGGATATTCTCGTCATCGCTTTCGGAGCCATGATCGGCTGGGGCTGGGTCGTATCCTCAGGAAGCTGGATTCAGAAGGGCGGCGTTGTCGGAGCTTCAATTGCGTTTGCGATCGGCGGTGTCATGATCTTCTTCATCGGACTGACTTACGCAGAACTGACTGCAGCGATGCCGCAGTGCGGCGGCGAGCACGTCTTCAGCTACAAGGCGATGGGTCCGAACGGTTCGTTCATCTGTACCTGGGCGATTATTTTAGGATACGTCAGTGTTACGTGTTTCGAGGCGTGCGCCTTCCCAACCATCATCACATATCTGTGGCCGGGATTCCTGAAAGGCTATATGTACAGCGTGGCAGGATTTGATATCTATGCTTCCTGGGTAGCCGTAGCCGTTATTGTAGCGTTCCTCATCACACTGATCAATGTGCTGGGCGCAAAAACAGCAGCCGTCCTGCAGACGGTCCTTACCTGTATCATCGGCGGCGCTGGTATCCTTCTGATTGTGGCATCCGTGATCAACGGAGATTCCAGCAATCTGCAGGGACAGATGTTCGTCGGCGAGAGCACCGGAACGATGTTCCAGAACATCATCAAAGTTGCTGTTGTTACCCCGTTCTTCTTCATCGGCTTTGACGTTATCCCGCAGGCAGCAGAGGAAATCAACGTTCCGTTAAAGAAAATCGGTAAAATGATGATTCTCTCCGTTGTACTCGCTGTTGTTTTCTATTCCTGTGTTATCCTGGCTGTCGGCTATGTGCTGAACCCGTCCGAAATCCTGAGCTCGGAAGCAGGAACCGGACTTGTCACAGCAGATGCGATGGCGAAAGCGTTCGGTACAGCGGTTATGGCAAAAGTCATCATCGTCGGCGGTATGTGCGGTATCATCACATCCTGGAACTCCTTTATGATCGGCGGTTCCCGTGCTCTGTACTCTATGGCTGAATCCTACATGATTCCGCCGATGTTCGCAAAGCTTCATCCGCAGCACAAAACTCCGATCAACGCCCTGTTCCTGATCGGCGCGCTGACTATGCTGGCTCCGTTTGCAGGACGAGGCATGATGGTGTGGATCTGTGATGCAGGTAACTTTGGATGCTGTCTTGCCTACTGTATGGTATCTCTTTCCTTCCTGATCCTGCGGAAGAAAGAGCCGGATATGCCGCGTCCGTACCGTGTTCCGGCATACAAATTTGTTGGAACCATGGCGGTTCTGATGTCCGGATGTATGGTACTTGTTTACTGCATTCCTGGTTCCGGCGGAACACTGGTATGGCAGGAGTGGCTGATGGTAGGCGGCTGGAGCCTCCTCGGTGTTGTATTCTTTGCAGTCTGCAAGTTCAAATATAAAGAGAAGTTCGGCAGCCTGATCGAGCTGATCTCCGACGAGGACGCAGCGTCCCTGATGCCGGAGGCAGACGATGCGGAACTCGACGTTGTTATCGATGCAGCGATCGACCGTGTTCTTGCCAAAATGGCTGGCTGAAGCTGAGATAGGATAAAACAAAGCGTGTCGGAAAGAAAAATTTTCGGCACGCTTTCTGAAAGAAAGGGGAAAAATAAGATGAATCCATTCGAATTTTCGATTCCACAGAATATTATTGTCGGAGCAGGAACGCTTGCCAAACTGCCGGAGTGTGCCAAGAAGATGGGCGGAACCCATGCGATGATTCTTTCCGGTCCTACCTTGAAAAAAATGGGCGTTGTGGACAAAGCAGCGGACAGCCTGAAAGCGGCAGGCATCGCAGCCGATATTTTCACAGATATTGAGGCGAATCCGTCTGTGACGACAGTAGAAAAAGCAACCGAGAGCTATCTTGCTTCCGGCGCAGACTTTCTCGTAGCACTCGGCGGCGGTTCTCCGATGGACGTTGCAAAGGCCGTCGGTGTGACGGCAAAATACGGCGGAAGCATCACGGAATACGAAGGCGCACACAAAGTGCCGGGAAAAATTGTCCCGCTGATTGCCATTCCGACGACTGCGGGAACCGGCTCCGAGGTGACCGCATTTTCCGTGATCACCGACCACAGCAGAGATTACAAGCTGACCGTATTCAGCTATGAACTTCTGCCGGAGTATGCCATTCTCGATCCGGAACTTTTAACTTCCGCTCCGGCATCCGTTGCGGCAGCCTGCGGTATCGATGCCTTTATCCATGCGGAGGAGGCTTATATTTCCACAGCCGCATCTCCGTTCTCCGATGCCATGGCAGAAAAAGCGATGGAATTGATCGGTAAAAATATCCGCCGTTTCGTGGCGCGCAGAACCGATCTCGAAGCCGCAGAGGCGATGCTGACCGGTTCGCTGTTCGCGGGTATTGCATTTTCCTATGCAAGACTTGGAAATGTCCATGCAATGAGTCATCCTGTGAGCGCCTTCTTCGATGTGCCGCACGGCTTGGCAAATGCCGTTCTGCTTCCGGTCATCGCAGAGTACAATGCACTGGCAGACCATGGAAGATATTTGAAGATCTACAACTACATCAGCGAAATCCCGGCATACGCCGATGAATTTGAGCCGATGATGCTGGTCGGCGCGATCCGCGAGCTGACCGCAGCCATCGGAATCCCGGTCAGCCTGACCGATGCGATCCGCCAGGCGGCAAAGGGAAAAGAAGTGACAGCAGAGGAGATCGAGAGCAAAATCGTGCCGATGGCGGTAGATGCGATGAAGAGCGGAAACATCGCCGTCAACCCGAGAGCGTCCCGTCAGCAGGACATCGAGGCGCTGTACCGGAAAGCACTGTAAGAGACAAGCTAATTTATAGAAGAAACCGTAAAGGGCGATGCTGTGAAAAGTATGTACAGCATCGTCCTTTTTCTGCTTGTCTTCCGAAAATATGTGCAGTAAAATAAATTTATCGTGCTGTTCTCACAAAACAGAGCAGCGAGGGGTGGATTTTTTTATTAAATCTTACTATTGGAGGAAGCAAAACATGGAAAATAATGTATTGCAGCAATTAAAAGAAAATATCGCAAAGGTCATGATCGGAAACGAGCGCACGATCGAGCTTGTCCTGACCTGCCTTGTTGCCAAAGGTCATATCCTGCTCGAGGATGTCCCGGGGACAGGAAAAACGGTCATGGCGAAATCCCTTGCGAAATCCGTCGAGGCAGAGTTCGGCCGCATCCAGTTCACACCGGACTTACTGCCGTCCGATGTCACCGGTCTCAATTATTTTGATGCCAAAAGCGGAGAGTTTGTCTTCTCGAAAGGCCCTGCCTTCTGCAACATTCTGCTTGCCGATGAGATCAACCGTGCAACGCCGAAGACGCAGAGCAGCCTTCTCGAGTGCATGGCTGAGCGCCAGATCACCGTGGACGGTGTGACACGGCCGCTCGAGGAGCCGTTCCTCGTCATCGCCACGCAGAACCCGCTCGAGACGCTCGGAACCTTCCCGCTGCCGGAGGCGCAGATGGACCGTTTTTTAATGAAACTTTCGATGGAAGCATTAAGCCCGGCGGAAGAGACGCAGATGATCGCCCGTTTCCTGACCGAGGAGCCGCTCGCCGAGCTGTCGTCTGTCTGCCAAAAAGAAGAAATCCGTACCCTGCAGGAGGCGTGTAAAGAAGTCTACCTGCATCCGGAACTGGTACAGTATCTCGTCCGCATCGTACAGGAGACGAGAGTCAACAGCAAAATTGCAAGCGGTGTGAGCCCGCGTGGAACACTCGCATTTTTACGTGCCGTACAGGGCCACGCGCTGGTGCAGGGACGAAACTACGTTGTGCCGGAGGACTTCAAGACCGTGGCTGTTCCGGTACTCGCACACCGTCTCACCATGCAGATCGGCGCAGACGACGGAAGAGCCGCAGAATCGGTGATCGAGGAAATTTTAAACCGCATCGATCTGCCGACCGAAAACTGGTCAGGAAGGTAACGGACTATGCTTCTTTTATTACTATTTGGAATGGCGCTCGCCTGGTTTCTGCAGAAAAAGCTGTACCAGAAAAACTGGCAGAAAAATCTGAAAATCCAGGTCAGCTTCCAGGATTCCGCGATCTATGAGGGCGAGGAGAGTACGTTAAAAGAGGTCGTCGTAAACGACAAACTGCTGCCGATTCCGGCACTCGAGCTTGGCATTTCGATGAGCCGCAATCTGGAATTCGACCGCGAGGCAAAAGCAAACGCGAGCATCACCGACCAGAGCTACAAACGCGATGTCTTTTCGTTCCTGTTTCATCAGCAGATCACGAGAACACTGTCGTTTCAGGCGAAAAAACGAGGATTCTACGAGATCACCGGTGCGCATGCCGTAGCGTACGATCTTTTTTTCCGGGAGGGTCTTTACAGCGATTACCCGCAGCAGACACAGATGTACGTTTACCCGCGCCAGGTCGATACTGCACGGATTCAGATGATCTGCCGTGCCGTGTCGGGCATGGTTCTGTCACGGAATCGCCTGTACGAGGACCCGTTTGAATTTTCCGGTATCCGCGATTACCGGAAAGAAGATCCGATGAACCGCATCAACTGGAAATCGTCGGCACGGATGGGAGATCTGATGGTCAACCAGTTTGACGCGACGACGAGCGTGGAAGTTACGGTGCTTCTCGATATCGAGGACGCCAACATTCTGCGTGAGGAAGCGCAGGTCGAGGAGAGCATCCGCATCACGTCTTCGCTTGCGGCGCGGATGGTGAAAAACAAGATGAATCTGTGGGTGAAGAGCAATGCGAAAGATGAGGAGACCGGCGAGGAGCTGCGTGTCCATCTGGCAGCGGGCGCCGGAAAAACAGCGGAGCTGAACCGGAAACTGGCGTGCGTGCAGCTTGGGGGCAATCTCACAGGCAGCGCGGAGTTTCTGCACAAAGAGGCGGAAAAAGAGCTCACCGGCCACACCTACGTTGTCGTATCCAAAAACAGAACCGATGAGGTCCGTGAGGCGCTTCATCTGCTCTCCGGTGCGCAGAACCAGGTGCTGTGGGTGATTCCGTATCTGCCGGGCGAAGAAGTTCCGTCAGAGCAGAACCGTGCGTACACCGCAATCGGCTGGGAGGTGAAACCATGGAAATAAAAAAGACACCGGTACAGATCCCGCTGACCTGGCTTCATGTCTGGCTTTTATTCGCCGGCATCTATGGCTTTGCCGCCGGTTTTCTGGAGCTGACGGGAAGGGAGGCGCTGTATTTCTGCGCCATATCCTTATTGCTGCTGATTCCGGCCGCCGCAAGCTGGATTCTGATCCGGAAAACGAAAGCACTCTGGCAGTTTCTGCTTGGCGGAATTGCGGTCTGCGCGGTGACGTATCTGGCAGCGAAATTTTTCTGTTCCCTGTTCAGTGTGCAGGCGGCAGCGGTAATTGAAGCGGCTGCGGCGGCAAACGATGGAAAAAACAAGTTTGAGAACGGTATTTCTCCTGCATTTCTGGAGAGCCTTTCCGGCGTGATGACGGGTCTTATGGCCGCTGTGATTTTCCTGATCCGCGGCTATGTCAGAATCCGCAAAGGCCAGTTAAAGAAAGCAGCGCAGGAACTGCCGGCCGGCTCAATGCCGCTGGCGGATATGGAAGCGTGGGAGATCCCGACGCTCCTCGATGAGCCAAAGCCCCTTCATTTTCTCTGGTTTATGATACAGTATGTGATCGGTGTGCTGATGAAAATGCCGTTCTACTGGCATCTGATCTACTGGTTTTTCTTTGCAGATGTATTCCTGTGCTTCTTCTGCCAGTACCTCGACGGCATGCACGGGTTCATCCGTGACCATCAGAAAATCGCCAATCTCCCGGTGGAGACGATGCAGCGGACGGGAAAACTGATCCTGAAAATTGCAGTACTCCTTCTGGTACTGTTCGTGCTCCCATCGGCGCTCTACGGAAAGGATCCGATTGCGGAGGCGATCGCAGGATATGAGCCGAAAGAGCTGGAAAGCGATCTTACGATCGAAACACCGGAGGCCGAGGCGCCGCAGGGCATGGAGCAGGCCGATCTGTCCGATATGCTGGGGGACAAAGAGTACAAACCGATGCCGCAGTGGATCCAGAATCTTTTTACGGCGGTCATGTATCTTGTGATGGTTGCCGTCGGAATCGCGGTTCTGCGGGCGATTTACCAGAGCGTAAAAAATGCGGGAAAAGCCTTCTCAGAGGATGAAAAGGACGAAGTTCTCTTCCTGCATCAGGGAAACGACGAACGGGAAAATCTGCCGTGGCGGCGGGAAAAGAAAGAGGGCTATCTCTCCCCGAATATGCGTATCCGCCGGCAGTATAAAAAAACGATCAAAAAAGCCGGAAAATACCAGCCGACCGGAGCCGAAACCCCGGCGGAGCTGGAAGAGAGAAACGAGCTTTCCGGCGATGGCATGAGACGGCTGCACGACGGCTATGAAAAAGCCCGTTACAGCCGCGAGGGCTGCACAAAAGAAGAGGCGGAAGCGCTGCGGAACTGATTTAAAACCAGTTCCCGGCAGCGGTCCACAGCCAATAGAGAAAGCCGAGCAGCCAGCTTGCAAAGACACCGTACAGAATGACAGGTCCGGCGATGGTGAAAATTTTCGCACCGATGCCGAAGACCTGTCCTTCTTTTTTATATTCAATCGCAGGAGCTGCAACCGAGTTGGCAAAGCCGGTGATCGGGACGAGCGCACCGCAGCCGGCAAAGGTGACGATTTTCTGATAGATGTTGAGGCCGGTTAAAATCACACTGCTAAGGATCAGAATCAGCGAGCACCAGGAGCCGGCGTCATCTTTGCTGAGCGAGAACTGCGTTTTGCCGATATGGAGCAGAATCTGCCCCACGACACAGATCAGACCGCCGACGATAAAGGCTTTTGCCATATTGCAGAAGAGATTCTGCTTTGGCGTCACCTCTTTGACAAACTGTTCGTATTCTTTTTTTGCCCGTTCATTTTCTAAACTCTGCATCACATCTTACCTCCAGTTCTTATTGAAATCCACTTGCAAAATAATAGAGAGAGCCCGCGATTTTCCCTGCCGCCATGCAGAGAATTACAAACGGCAGTCCGCGCGTCAGTCCGATCCGGCGGCAGAGGATCGAAAACAGGTTGACGACTTCGCCGAGCGCGATGATCCAGCTTCCCAGATAAATGCCCGCAAAAAGCCAGAACACACCGGCCGTCCAGGAGGGCAGGGAAAACGAGAAGGTGCCAAGCGAGAAAAGATCGCCGAACAGCGCCCCGGCCATACAGCAGCATTCGTAAAAACGCAGGCTCCCTGCTGTCTTTGTGATGCCGGCGTACCGTGTCACGATGCCAAGGCCGATCACAAGCGCGACAAGGCCGCTCGCGATGAAAAAGCCAAGGCTAAGACCGGCTGTGATCAGCAGGATCTCTGGCAGGATTCGCATGAAAAGCCTCCTTTCCTTTACCGGAGCGGTCGTTCTGTTCGATAATGGTCGTATCGATATCATCCTCGTAGACCTGCATTTCCACCTCGAGCGGCGTCGGGTCCTGCGTGAATTTCCGCCGTCCGAAATGGTTGAAATAGAGCACGACGCCAAGGCCGATGCCGATGGAATATGAAATTTCCAGCACCGAAAATCCGGGCGTCATCTGCGGGAGAAAACGGGTGTAAACATCCAAAAACAGCTCGCGGACGCCGATGTCGGTGTGGAAGGTCATAATGGAAAACGCAGTTCCGATAAACGTAAGGATGCCGACCAGAATCGTTTTGCACCAGCTGATCCAGGTGTTTTTCTGACGCGGATCCTCGTACGTTAAAATAAAATTCGGCTCGCCGATGTGGGTGACATCGACGTGCTCCTCGGCCTCCGTGACGAGGCGGACGAGGGTGGAGGCGGAGCAGACGTAGCGCCCGTATCCGTCATCGGGAAGATGCGCCACGCGGCGGACCTGATTGCGGGCAAGGACAGCGCCGTCTGAACAGGAAAGCTGCGCCACATCGCCGAGCGTCACGACGGGACTGGTGATTTTGATATTCCGCTCCGTCTGAAGATACAGCATTTCACTCATGAAAAAGATTCCTCTAAAAGTTTCTGAAACAGGATTTTTGTGCTACAGCGTACAGAGTTCCCTAAAACAGGAAAATCATGCGTAAGAATGGAAAAAACGGAAATACTGAAGGTCAGAAATGGTAAGACGCAAAATAAGAAAACGGAGGAATTTGCCGATGAGACAGATGACAGGAAAGCAGAGCATCTCGTTTGCCAAAGCCGTCTATATCGAGGGCAGCGCGGCGATTGTAGGAGAAAAGGAAAAGGATGGACCGCTGGGCGAATACTTTTCGCACACGCTTTCGGACCCGATGTGCGGGCAGGAGAGCTGGGAGGAGGGCGAGAGTGAACTGCAGCTTGCCACCGCGAAGCTGGCAATGCAGAAAGCCAATGTGAGGCCGGAGCAGATCCGCATGATTTTTGCGGGCGATCTTCTGGCACAGTCAATCGCATCATCGTTCGGCCTGGTGGATCTGAACTGCCCGCTCTACGGCCTGTTCGGTGCCTGCTCGACGATGGGAGAGGCGCTTTCGCTTGGCGCGATGGCAGTCGCAGGAGGATACGGTGACCGGGTGCTGGCGGTGACATCGAGCCATTTTGGAACGGCGGAGAAGGAGTTCCGTTTTCCGCTCGCCTACGGAAACCAGCGCCCGCCGTCCGCGAGCTGGACGGTGACGGGAAGCGGCGCGTGTGTGCTTGGGAAAACGAAGAGCAGAGTGAAAATCACGGGCGCTACGACGGGAAAAATCATTGATTACGGGCTGAAAGACAACCAGAACATGGGCGCCTGCATGGCCCCCGCTGCGTGCGATACGATTGCACAGAACCTCGTCGATTTCAACCGGGAACCGGCCGATTACGACCGCATTGTGACGGGAGATCTCGGCGTTGTGGGGCGGGAAATTCTGCTGGAGCTGCTGAAGAAAAAAGGATACGATATCTCGGAACAGCACAGTGACTGCGGCATGCTGATCTTCGATCCGGCAAAACAGGACACCGGTGCGGGCGGAAGCGGCTGCGGCTGTGCGGCATCGGTGCTGGCGGAGTATCTGCTGCCGAAGCTGGAAAACGGAGAGTGGAAGAGGATTCTGTTTGTACCGACTGGTGCGCTGATGTCGAAGGTCAGCTTTCAGGAGGGCAGCAGCGTGCCTGGTATTGCACAGGCGGTTGTAATCGAGAGGGAGGAGGATGTGTAAAATGGGAACGTTCATGGAATATTTCAATGCCTTCTGGGTCGGCGGCCTCATTTGTGCCCTGTGCCAGATTCTGCTCGACCGCACGAAAATGCTGCCGGGAAGAATTATGGTAACGCTTGTGTGCACGGGCGCGGTGTTGAGCTTTCTGGGACTCTACGATCCATTTGCAGAATACGCCGGGGCAGGCGCGTCGGTGCCGCTGCTCGGGTTCGGGCATCTTTTGTTTCAGGGAGTAAAAGATGCCGTAAAAGAAAGCGGATTTTTAGGATTGTTCCAGGGCGGATTAAAGGCGGGGGCTGTCGGAACATCAGCGGCGTTGATTTTCGCGTATCTTGCAAGCTGGATTTTCCAGCCGAAGATGAAAAAATAGCAGGTGAAAAATTGCGCAGAAGCAGGCGGACTGATATAATAAAGAAAAATGCCGCAGAAAAAAGCAGAATCGCAGCGGCAGGACGAATACAGAAAAAAGCGGGTGTTTTGCGGAAAAAACATCAAAACACCCGCGACAGGAAGAAAGGAAGTCTGCAATGAAGACAAGAGAAGAAGCGCTATCCTATGGCCTTTCCTTCCCGGACACATATCAGGAAGCACCGTTCCACGATGACAACTGGCAGCTCATCCGCGTGAAAGGAAGCAAAAAGGCATTTCTGTGGGTCTATGAAAAGGACGGAATCATTCAGCTGAATGTAAAAGCAAACCCGGAATGGCGGGACTACTGGCGCGATGCATTCGCGTCAGTTATCCCGGGATATCATCAGAACAAAGAACATTGGAACACGATTCTCCTCGACGGAACCGTACCCGATGACGCTGTGCGTACCATGATCGCCGAGAGCTACGACATCATCACGGACAGCCCGACCAAAAGAATCTATGAGGCGGTAAAGCAGATTCCGCGCGGAAAAGTGGCGACATACGGCCAGATAGCAGCGCTTGCAGGCGAGCCGAAGATGGCGCGTGCCGTGGGAAACGCCTTACATAAAAACACAGATCCGGAGCACATTCCATGCTACCGTGTGGTAAACTCCAAAGGCGAACTGGCCGCGGAATTTGTCTTCGGCGGCGCCGGGAAACAGGCGGATATGCTGGAGGCAGACGGCATTGTGCTGGAAAACGGCCGCGTCAATTTAAAGAAGTACGGCATCAACGTGGAAGAGATGCTGGCACAGCGGGAGCTGGAGCAAAACTGAAAAAATAGGATGCACAAAACAGCGAAAGACCGGAACGGCAGAGGAAAATGTCCGTTTCGGTCTTTCATTATGTTTGGCTTATAAAATTAGAAAATACAATTATTTCGCATTGAATACATACTTATCCATACGGTCAAATGCCTCTTTCACAAGCACATGCGGCAGTGCCAGATTCAGGCGGATCGCATACGGTCTGTGGAACGGCCGTCCGTCCTGCCAGATCACGCCGACAGCAACACCGGCTTTCAGCAGTGTATCCATATCGGTATCATGCTCCTTGCACCACTCCTCGCAGTCGAGGTACAGCATGTACGTTCCTTCTGGTTTGGAAAGCTTCACGCCCTTGAAATGCTCGAGAATGTAGTTGTACGCATAATCCGCATTCGATTTCAGCACTTCGCGCAGTTCATCCACCCACTGGTATCCCTCCGGACGGTAAGCGCCGATCAGCGCATGAACAGAGAGTACGTTCGGAGAATTGTAGTGAGAAAGGGACGAAGCCTTCTCCACACGGTCGCGCAGCATGCGGTTGTAGATGATGTGGTAGGAGCCTACAAGGCCAGCCAGGTTAAAGGTCTTGGACGGTGCATAAAGTGCGATGGTGCGCTCGCGTGCATCCTTCGAAACGGACTGCGTTGGGATATGTTTGAAGCCCGGCAGTGTCAGGTCAGACCAGATCTCATCGGAGATGACAACGCATTCATTTGCTTTGTAAATTTCCATCGCCTTTTCAATTTCCTCGCGCTCCCAGACACGGCCTGTCGGGTTGTGCGGAGAGCAGAAAATCGCGAAATGAATGTTGTGTTCTTTTAACTTGCGGTCCATATCAGCGTAGTCCATACGCCATACGCCGTTCTCATCCTGAACAAGATCGGAGAGAACGATATTGCGTCCGCAGTTCTCAAGAACACCGGTAAAACCGATGTATGTCGGGGAATGCAGAAGAATGGATTCGCCCGGGGATGTAAAAGCGGCAGCAGCCGAAGCAACACAGCCGAGCACGCCGTTCTCATAGCCGATCGCCTCACGCGGCAGATCTTCCACACCGTTGCGCTCTTTCTGCCAGCGGATGATGCTGTCAAAATATGCATCCGGCAGATTAAAGTAGCCAAAATGCGGTTCGTTGACTCTCGCGTGAATTGCTTCCTGAATGGTCGGAAGAGACGGGAAGTTCATGTCGGCCACCCACATCGGGATGCGGGAGAAGCCCTCTTTGACTTCCGCACCCGGAATCGGGATCTGATCGACAGCGATCGAATCGTGGCCGCTGCGGTTCATCAGAGATGTAAAATCGTATTTCATTGGTAAAAACCCTCCTTTGTGTTTGCTGTGCTCTCGAAGTAAAACCAAAAGCACATGGAAAACCGGATGCAGCTTCCTTTCCTCGCTGAAAGAAAAACCTGCAGCCGGCTGAATACAAATATTATAACACGGAGGGGAATTTTCGTAAACAAAAGAATGCTTTATTCGGCACCATTTATTCCGCGCCGATCCAGTTATCGCGGTTGATTGCTTCCGTGTGGCTGGTGCTTTCGTTCATGATTTTCTGCAGATCCGGCCGGTCATAGTTGACAATGCCCTTTCCGAGATATTCATGGCTGCCGCGCCGGAAGACGCTGACGACATCGCCTTTCTTAAAATCGCCTTCGACTGCCACGATGCCTTTGGGAAGCAGGCTCTTTGCCTGAACAGCAAGTGCTTCTGCGGCACCCTCATCGACGTAGAGGTTGCCCGCACTCGGCGCATAGAATGCCATCCACTGCAGACGCGTTTTCATGTTGTGGCCGCTGGCGGTAAAGTACGTTCCTTTTGCGGTTCCTTTCACCGCACGCACAATGTTGTTTTCCTCCGCCGAGGAGCAGATCAGAACCGGCACACCGGCTCTTGTGGCAAGCGAAGCGGCGGAGAGCTTCGTTGTCATGCCTCCCGTTCCGTTGCCCGATCCCGCACCGCCTGCCGCAGCAGTGAGCTCCGGCGTGATCTCATTTACCACGTCGATATGGCGCGCATTCGGGTCACTCTTTGGATTGGCAGTGTAGAGCCCGTCGATATCGGTCAGCAGAATCAGAAGCGATGCATGCAGCATCGCAGCCACCTGGGCGGAGAGCGTGTCGTTGTCGCCGACCTTCAGCTCCTCAATCGCGATCGTATCGTTCTCATTGATGATCGGAATCGCACCGCGCCCGAGCAGGACGGAGAGGGAGCCGAAGATGTTTTTATAGCGGCGGCGGTCCTCAAAGTCACTGCGGTTCAAAAGAATCTGCGCACACGGAATCTGGTACGCCATCAGATTTTTCGTGTATTCCTCCATCAGAAGGCCCTGGCCGACAGCAGCGGCAGCCTGTTTATCGGCAATTTTCGTCGGCCGTTTTTTAAAGCCGAGACGGGAAAAGCCTGCGGCGATCGCACCGGAGGAAACGAGAATCACATGGTGGCCTGCCGTCTGCAGCGCGGCAAGCTGGGTCGTAATGTTCCGTATTTTTTCAGCATCCATGGTTCCGTCTGAGAGTGTCAGGGAGCTGGTGCCGACTTTCACAACTATCGTCTGTTTTTCCATCATGAAAACCTCAAATGTAAGAAATGATAAGAAACGTTGTTTACGGGTGACAAAACATCAATTACAGACACTTTAACACAGTACTGTGTGAGAGTCAAGAAGATGCGGAATGGTCGTTACATTTTTCGTGAAAGATCTGCAAAAAGATAGAAATTTGTTGCTGGAATTCTGAAAAAGTATGGTAGAATAGAAAACGAGAAAAAGGTGTGTGCAGAAATACATTTTTCCTGAAAAACAAAAGAAGCGGAAAGAAGTCCGGCACACGACGGAGGGAGTCAAAGATGGAGGAAAAAACAGAAGAAAGAGGCAGAGGCTGCATGACAACGCTGTGCTACATCGAAAAGGATGACAGCTATCTGATGATGCACCGCACGGTGAAAAAGAACGATGTCAACAAGGACAAGTGGATCGGCGTCGGCGGCCATGCGGAACTTGGCGAAAGCCCGGAGGAATGCCTGCTGCGTGAAGTAAAAGAGGAAACCGGCTACACGCTGACGAGCTGGCGTTTCCGCGGTCTCGTTACCTTTGTGACAGAGGCAGAAAACAGCAAAACGGTGGAGTACATGGAGTATATGTGTCTCTACACGGCAGACGGATTCACGGGAGAACCGACTGCATGTGATGAGGGCGAACTCGCCTGGGTGAAAAAAGAGGACGTCCTGCACCTGAATCTGTGGGAGGGAGACAAAATCTTTTTCCGCCTTCTGAATGAAGACGAGCCGTTTTTCTCCCTGAAGCTGCGGTATGTGGGCGACACGCTCGCAGAAGCGGTGCTGAACGGAAAACAGATGGAACTTTTTGAGGAGCGCTCAGGCGACGGCACGCCGACCGGAACCATCGTAGAACGCGGCGTGGCGCACAGTGAGGGACGGTGTCACGGAACGGCACATATCTGGATTGCACGGGCGAATGAGAAGAGCGGCTGTGAGGTACTGCTGCAGAAAAGGAGTGCCTGGAAAGATTCGAATCCGGGCTGCTACGATATTTCAAGCGCCGGCCATCTCTCGGCGGGCGATACGTATTTGGAAGGGGCTCTGCGGGAAATCGGCGAGGAGCTCGGCATCCACGCAGAGGCAGAGGAGCTGAGGGATCTTGGCCTGCTGGAAAAAGTATCACACGGTGTTTTTTACGGAAAACCGTTCCACGATCATGAGGTCAGCGCCGTGTATCTTTACACGAAGCCGGTCGAGGCGGAAAAACTGCATCTACAGGAGTCGGAAGTAGAAGCAGTCCGCTGGATGGATCTCAAAGAGTGCCAGAAGGCGGTAAGAGAAGGAAGCATTCCCAACTGTATTGATATACGGGAACTGGAAATGATTGAAAAAGCGTGGTTCGCCGGAGAAAAAACAAAAGATGAGGAGTAAGAGAAGATGAAAGAAAATGGATTCATCAACGAGTTTAAAAAGTTTATCATGCGCGGAAACGTCATGGATATGGCAGTCGGTGTCATCGTCGGCGGTGCGTTCACGGCGATCGTGACATCCCTGAACCAGGATATCCTGACCCCAATCCTTGGAATCTTCGGCGGAACCGAGAGGCAGTCAGATGCCCGCACTGCACATCCATTCTGGAAGATGAGGCAGAAAAAGAGGCAGCAGCCACCGCTGAAAAATAAAAAGAAATGCATGAAAAAAGTCACCGGTTCGAAATAGAACATGGTGACTTTTTTGGATATCGCGTAAATGAAATTTGTTTTTTTATTTCGCTGCTGCCTTTACCTGGCTAAACAGTCCGGATTTCTGAAGAGCCGGACGCAGTGCCATGTAGATGACAACGGAAGCGATGGTGGAAAGTACGGCGTTGATGGAAGTTGCCGCTACGTTCCAGCTTAAGGTAACCTCTGCTGCCGGTTTTCCAAGAAGAACCAGTTTGTAGAAGTAACCGATGAGCGGATCGAAGATCACATTGAACAGAAGTCCGCCGATGGCTGCAAGCAGTGCCCATTTGAAGATCTGTTTCTGATCGGTCTGCTCGTTGATTTTACCGATTTTGTGTGCGATCAGTCCTGCGATGAGGCCGATGCAGAATTTTAAGATGAAGGTCTTTGGTGCGTATACCACATAGACCGGATCGAGAAGATCTCCGATGGTCATGCCGATCGCACCGCCGATTCCGCCGTAAACACCGCCGAGAATCAGCGCACCGAGCACACAGACAGCGTTTCCGAAATGGATCGAGGTGGCATCTCCGCCTGGCAGCCAGATTTTGAACTGCAGGAAGGTGAAGACAACGTAGGAAAGGGCTGCAAAGACACCTGTCATTGCGATTTTCCAGACTTTTTCATTTTTCATAACAACTCACTCCTTTGGTATCTGGAACTTTCGTTCCTTGATTGCACCCTATTATAGGGAGTGGTGGCATGAAGAAAAAGTTCCAATTCCGGATTTTTTGACCAGACCAGTTATTTCCGGTACGATTTCATTTTTTCGTGTTCTTCTTTTAATTCTCTGTAGAGCTGCAGCGAATTCCACGCCTGGTTCTGCGTTGTGACGATGGCTTTGAGGGCGATCGGCGGCACTTTTTTCCGGCGCATTTCGGTGAGAAAAAGATCGAGTTTCCGCTCGGAAAAGCCGGCCATGACCATCATTGGTTCATCAAATCCGGCGCCGTCATAGGCTTCGGGGGATTCTGCAAATGCTTTATTTCCGGCAAGAAATCCGATCGACTGGAGATACTGTTCCGGTTCCACAATGCGCACGCGGATACCGAGCTTTAAGAGAACCGGCTTTAAAAGCGCAGCTGTTTTCGTTCCTTTGATCTGATATAAGAGTACGGTTTCCATGAGAAAAATCCTTTCCACGGGCAGATTTCCGGATCAAATGCACGGATGCCCAGAACTATGATATAAGAAATGTTTTGGAAAAACAATACTTTTATGGTATCATAGGAACGTACAATTCAGAACACGATAAATTTTGAGATAAAAGAGAAAGGAAACCAATAAAATGTGGATAGCAGATGGATGGAAAGATTATGAAGTGCTGGATACGTCCGGCGGAGAAAAACTGGAGCGGTGGGGAGATTACCTTCTGGTAAGACCAGACCCGCAGGTCATCTGGAACACGAAAAAAGAAAATCCGGGCTGGAAAAAGAAAAACGGCCATTATCACAGAAGCAGCAAGGGCGGCGGAGAATGGGAGTTTTTCCATCTGCCGGAGCAGTGGGAGATCAACTATAAAGACCTGACCTTCCGCCTGAAACCGTTCAGCTTCAAACACACCGGCCTTTTCCCGGAGCAGGCAACGAACTGGGACTGGTTCGGCGATCTGATCCGCCGTGCCAACCGCCCGATTAAAGTGCTGAACCTGTTCGCCTACACGGGAGGCGCAACGCTCGCAGCGGCCGCAGCAGGCGCAAGCGTCACACATGTCGATGCATCCAAAGGCATGGTCAACTGGGCAAAAGAGAACGCTGCCGTGTCCGGCCTTTCGGACAAGCCGATCCGCTGGCTTGTGGATGACTGCACCAAATTTGTCGAGCGCGAGATCCGCAGAGGCAACCACTACGACGCGATCATCATGGACCCGCCGTCCTACGGAAGAGGACCAAAGGGCGAGATCTGGAAAATCGAGGAGTCGATTCATCCGTTCATCAAGCTCTGCACGCAGCTCTTAAGCGATGACCCGCTGTTCTTCCTTGTGAATTCTTACACGACAGGACTTGCACCGGCTGTCCTGACGTACATGATTTTCCTGGAATTAAAACAGTACAAAGGCCACGTAGAAGCACAGGAAATCGGCCTTCCGGTCAAGTCGACCGGCCTTGTTCTGCCGTGCGGTGCATCGGGAAGATGGCAGTCTGACAACGTTTAAAACATCTTTTGGCAGCGGACGTATGTCCGTCATACGAAAAACATTTGGCTGAATTGCAGGAAATGAAGTATAAAACTGCAAAAAGTGGGATAAAATGCCGAAAAGTGCATAAAACATGCAAGTTCTCCTTGACAGAAACTCATGATCTGGTAAAATGGTCTTTAGTTGAGCAAGAAACCTGAAAAAACGGGTAAGGAAAGTACAAGGGAGGACGTTTCATGAAACCGTATATCGAATGGACCAAAGAAGAATTAGTTGCCGAGAAAGCCAGACTGGAGCAGGAATTTGCAGAGGTAAAAGCAAAAGGCCTCAATCTGAATATTTCCAGAGGAAAACCTGCAGCAGCTCAGTTAGATCTCACGGAAGGAATGCTTACCGTTCTCTCGAAAAATGAAGACACCTTCGCAGAAGATGGAACCGACTGCCGGAACTACGGCGTGCTGACCGGTATTCCGGAAGCAAGAAAACTGATCGGAGATATCTGTGAGGTTCCGGCGGAAAACGTCATCGTTTACGGAAACGCCAGCCTTACCATTATGTTTGATACCGTAGCACGTTCGTTCCTGAAGGGCGTTGCAGGCTGCACTCCGTGGAACAAGCTGGACAAAGTAAAATTCCTCTGTCCGGTACCGGGCTATGACCGTCACTTCGGTGTAACCGAGTACTTCGGTGTTGAGATGATCAATGTTCCGATGACGCCGGAAGGACCGGACATGGACATGGTAGAAAAACTCGTTGCAGAAGATGACGCCATCAAGGGAATCTGGTGTGTACCGAAATACTCCAACCCGCAGGGCTACACCTACTCCGATGAGACCGTCAGAAGATTTGCAAACCTGAAACCGGCAGCCAAAGACTTCCGTATTTTCTGGGATAATGCATATATCATCCATCACCTGTATGATGACAGACAGGATCACCTGCTGAACATCATCGAGGAGTGCGAGAAAGCCGGAAATCCGGATATGGTCTATGAGTTCGTATCCACCTCGAAAGTAAGCTATCCGGGAGCCGGAATTGCAGCTCTCATTTCTTCTGAGGCAAACATCAAAGAGGCACAGGAGTACATGAACTTCCAGATCATCGGTCATGATAAACTGAATCAGCTGCGCCATGTAAAATTCTTCCAGAACCTGGACGGCGTGATGAATCAGATGAAAAAGCATGCTGAGATCTTAAGACCGAAATTCGAGGCAATTCTGCAGGTAATGGATCAGGAGCTGAGCGGCCTTGGCATCGCTTCCTGGACAAAACCGAACGGCGGATACTTCATCTCCTTCGATGCGATGGAGGGATGCGCAAAGAAGATCGTTGCAAAGGCAAAAGAGGCCGGTCTTACCATGACAGGCGCGGGCGCAACGTATCCATATCACAACGATCCGCAGGATTCCAACATCCGTATTGCACCGTCCTTCCCGACACCGGAAGAGCTGGAAATCGCAGGTCAGGTATTCGTGCTGAGTGTCAAACTGGTCAGCGTGGATAAGATTCTGGAAAGCAAATAACAGATAAGTAAAAATACAAAAGCCGGATTCTCCCGGGGGACACAGTTTTTGTGAACTCTGGTGTGGGAGTTCCGGCTTTTTTCTATTAGAAAGTTAAAAAGAAATTTTCTATGGGACAGAAAGGAAAAACATGAAAAAGAAAGTAATAGGAATTGCCGCAGGACTCATACTCCTTGCGGCCGCAGGCGGTTACGCGGGCGTGGGGCATTACTATGCATCCCACTTTTTCCCGAAAACCGCGATCAACGGACTGAACTGCGCAGGGCTGACCGCAGAGCAGGTCAAAGAGGAAATTCAGAAGCACATTGTGGATTATACACTCAGCATTACCGAGCGCGGTGGAAAAACAGAGACATTAAGCGGCACGGAGATCGGCCTCACATATGTGGACGACCACGCGGTGGAAAAACTGCTGGAGTCCCAGAATACTCTTGCATGGCCTGCATTCTATTGGAAAGAGAAAGAAAACCAGGTGGCGGCGGACTCTGTCTATGACAAAGAAATGGTGCAGGAAAAACTGCAGACGATGGAAGGGTTTCAGGAAGAACAGCAGGAAGCGCCGACGGATGCGTATCTGACGGATGACGGAACCTCGTACGTCATTGTGCCGGAAACAGAGGGCGAGCAGGTGGACTATGAGAAGGCGGAGCAGGCTGTCATCGAGGCGCTGGATGCCGGAGCGGCGAGCGTGGATCTGGAAGAAAAAGATGTTTACCGGAAACCGGGCATTACGCAGGATGATGAAGCACTGAATGGGGAAATGGCGGAACTGAACCACCTGACAGCGGCGCGGATCACGTATGCAATCGGTGAAAACAGCTATGCCATAGACCGGGCGACCTTACAGAGCTGGCTCGTACAGGGGGAGGATGGAGCCTACACGATTTCGCAGGACGAAGCGGCAGCTTTTGTGCGCCATATGGCGTATGAGACGGACACCTTCGGGCTGGCGCATACCTTCAAAACGAGTCTTGGCGCGACCATTAACCTGAATGCGGGCGGCGATTACGGCTGGTGCATCGACAAGGAGGAGACGACGCAGGCACTTCTGCAGGCGATCGAGGACGAAACACAGGGAGATCTCGACCCGGTTTACCTCTATACGGCCAATGACCGCTCGGCAAATGATATCGGAAATACATACGTCGAGGTGTGCATTTCCCAGCAGAAAATGTGGTGCTACAAGGATGGCGTTCTGGTGACGGAAACACCGGTCACAACAGGCAATCATGCGACGGGCTATGACACTCCGGCAGGCAGTGTTTGGGCGGTGGATGCGAAAAAAAGTGACTGTGATTTCAAGCTCTATCCGAGCCATGTCATGTTCTGGCTTCCGTTTAACGGCGACGTCGGAATTCACGATGCGAGCTGGCGTACCGAGTACGGCGGGGACATCTATCTGACGAACGGATCCCACGGATGTGTGAATACCCCATACACAGAAGCAGAAAAAGTGTTCAATGCTATTGAAATTGGTGACCCGGTTATCGTATACTATAGCCTGGATGATGTAACCGGGCCGCAGCCTACACAGAAAAACAGCCTGTAGGAAAAACGCTTAAGCATCACAGCAGAAGCACATCAAATAAAGGAGATTTTGATAGATGAAAATAGTAGTATTAGCTGGAGGAACCAGCACGGAACGTTCGGTATCCATTACATCGGGAACTATGGTCTGCAAGGCACTCCGCGAGAAAAACCATCAGGCAGTTCTGGTAGACGTTTTCTGCGGTATCGATGTGAAGGGGAACCTGGAAGATGTATTTGCAGAGGAGGCGTACGATATAGACAAAGCGGCAGAATATATGCACAGCTTTGATGCGGGATTAAACGAGATGATCGCATCCCGTCGCAGATTTTTCGGACCGAACGTACTGGAACTCTGCGAGGCAGCGGATGTTGTTTTCCTTGCCCTGCATGGCGCAAACGGAGAGGACGGAAAGGTACAGGCTACGTTCGATCTGCTCGGCATTCCGTATACCGGAACGGGCTATTTAAGCAGTGCCCTCGCAATGGACAAATCCATCACAAAACAGTTCTTCCGTGCACACCATGTGCCGACCCCGAACGGCGTGACCCTGAAAAAAGGCCAGGAGAGCGAGCCTTTGTCCGGCTTTGGCCTGGAGCTTCCGGTTGTCGTAAAACCGTGCTGCGGCGGTTCCAGTGTCGGTGTCTATATTGCACACACGAACGAAGAATACTGGCAGGCTATGAAGGATGCTTTCTCCTACGAACCGGAGGTTGTCGTTGAGGAGTATATCGAGGGAAGAGAGTTCTCCGTTGGCGTGGTAGACGGAAAGGCTTACCCGATCATCGAGATTGCACCGATCGAAGGCTTCTATGATTACACGAACAAATACAAAGCCGGAGCTACTGTTGATACCTGCCCGGCCGTACTGACGGAGGAGCAGACGAAAGAAATGCAGAAGCACGCAGAGGACGGCGCTGCCGCTCTCGGTATCGAAAACTACTGCCGTCTCGACTTTATGATGCGCAAGGACGGAAGAATGTACTGCCTCGAGGCAAACACCCTTCCGGGCATGACCCCGACCAGCCTTCTGCCGCAGGAGGCACAGGTACTCGGCATTTCCTATCCGGAACTCTGCGAGCTGCTGATCCAGCTTTCTCTCAGAAAAAGAGGTAACAACGCATGAAAAATATGACACTTGCGCACATCACAGAGGTGTGCGGCGGAATCTACTTCGGACCGGAAGAAAAGAAAACAGCGGAAGTCACGGATATCGTGACGGACAGCCGGAAAGCGGGAGAGGGAAGTCTCTTCGTTGCAATTCCGGGTGAGCGTGTGGACGGCCATAAATTTATCCCGAACGTGGCTTCCCAGGGCGCACTTGCTGTCATTTCCGAGCAGAAACTTGAAACACCGCCATGCCCGTATATCCTCGTGAAGGATTCCATGGAGGCCATTAAAGCAATGGCAGAATACTATATGCAGCAGCTCAATATTCCGGTTGTCGGCATTACGGGAAGCGTTGGAAAGACCAGTACGAAAGAGACGATCGCGTCGGTGCTGGCGCAGAAATACCGTGTGCTGAAAACGGATGCGAACTTCAACAATGAGCTGGGCTTGTCGCTCACTGTTTTCCGTCTGCGTGAGGAAGATGAGATGGCGGTTCTCGAGATGGGAATCGACGATTTCGGCCAGATGCACCGTCTGGCGAAGATCGCACGCCCGGAGACCGCAGTCATTACGAATATCGGCTGGTGCCATCTGGAAAATCTGAAGACGCGAGACGGTATTTTACAGGCAAAAACCGAGATCTTTGATCATCTGCGTGAGAACGGGCACATTATCATCAATGGGGACGATGATAAGCTGTCTACTGTTGGAACGGTTCACGGCATCAAGCCGGTTCATTTCGGATTGGATGAAAAAAACGAATATTATGCCGATGAGATCGAGAGCCAGGGCTTCCGCGGCATTTCCTGCCGGATTCATACCCCGCATGGGAGCTTTTCTGCACTGATTCCGATTCCGGGACGCCATATGGTTTACAATGCGCTGGCCGGAACCGCAGTCGGATGCATGTACGGGCTGACGCTGGAGCAGATCAAACAGGGAATCGAGACACTGCAGTCGGTGAGCGGAAGATTCCACATCATCGAGACAGGAAAATACACCGTTGTCGATGACTGCTACAACGCAAACCCGGTTTCGATGAAGGCATCTCTCGATGTTCTGAAAGAGGCGAAGGGAAGAAAAGTGGCTGTACTCGGCGATATGGGCGAGCTTGGAACCGATGAGGCAGCACTTCACGCCGAAGTCGGCACACACGCCGGAACCTGCGGCATTGACGCCCTCTACTGTGCGGGACCGCTCTGCGAGCATCTTGCAAAAGCGGCAAAAGAGGCTGATTCGAAGCTTGAGGTACGCCACTTTGCAGACCGCGAGAGCCTGATGGCAGAACTGCCGAAGCTCTTACAGGACGGCGATCAGATTCTGGTAAAGGCATCGCATTTTATGGAATATGGAAAGATTGTGGAGATGCTTGAAACAGCACAGAAATTATGATAAAATTTTAAACTGGAAAGTACCCATGACAGGGTGGTAGCCTCCCGAGCTAATGAATACATAGGAAGGGAGGTGGCGTAAATGACAGCATACGAAATTATTATGGTTTTTCTGGGAATCTTAGCTTTACTGATTTCCTTCGGAGGCTTCATCATTGCGTTGCTTACCTTTCTCGATAAGAGAAATAAGCGAAAATAAAAATGCCTACCCCGTCGGCAAACGGGATAGGCGGTGTTCGTAAGAACATTTAACCCTTTTCTCGAGAGCATCCACTTTGGAGTGGGTGCTTTCTTTTTATATATTTATTATATCGCAGGGGTCTGGCATTTTCAAGCATTTTCTTTCAATTGTTCTAATAGAATGTTTTTCGTATAATTTCCAATCTCTTTTTTCTCTTCCTTCGTAAGCTCGCCCGGAATGATCGGCTTGCCGTACGTTACGGTAACGTGGGTACCGCGGATCTTCGGGAAATGTGCTTCCAGAATTTCTCTGGATCCGGAAATCGAAAGCGGAATGATCGGGCAGCCGGTTTTCGTTGCCATCTTGAATGAACCGTTGTGGAACTCGCCGAGCTCCAGCTCGCTCTCCGTCTTGCCGCGGGTACCCTCCGGGAAGATACAGATGGAAGTGCCGCTCTTGATCTCCTCACATCCGGAGAGAATCATCTGCAGACCCTGCTTGATGTCGGAACGGTCGAGAAACAGGCAGTGGATGAGTTCCATCCAGTTCTTTAACAGCGGAATGCGTGAAAGTTCTTTTTTGGCGACAAATCCGCAGGAACCCGGAACCGTTGTATAGGTTACAAGGATATCGAAATAGCTGCGGTGATTGCCGATGTATAGAACAGCCCGGTCCTTCGGAATATTTTCCTGACCTTTTACGGTGATCTTCGTGCCGGAAAAAAACAGAATTACGCGAAAAATCCAGCGGATCAGGGAGCGGCTTACCTTGTCACAGACCTCCGGCTTTTTCTTCCGGATCAGAAGCAGAACAAGAAGCACCGGGATCGACAGAATCAGATACAGAAAAGCGGTCAGAATGACCAGAATAAAACGAATCATGAATCTTTTTCTCCTCTTGGTAAAAATAGTGATATTCAATTATTGCGTACTTTTCAGTATACGTCATATATGGGGCGGGTTGCAATAACTTTCGTCTTTTTCGGAAAAAGATTTTGCGTCATAGAAGACTGTGGCCCGTCATACAATGGATAGAAAGAGCGGGAAGCGGCGTTTGGAATGATGAAGAAAAAGAGACGGGGAAGAGTTCTTCTGGCGGCGGTGATCCTGATGCTCCTAGCATCGTGCCGGATCACAGATGTGAGCGAGGGCGAGCGGAAAGAACTGTCGTATGCGATTGTAAAGCCGGGCGATTTTCCGCCGGAAATCGATCAGATTTTGCGTAAGAAAAAAGAATCCGCGTTCCAGATGGCGTACGAGAGCGGGGACGATCTCTACATACTGCGCGGCTACGGAAAGCAGAAAAGCGGAGGCTTTTCCATACAGATCGAAGAAGTATCGAAATCGGAAAACGCCGTTTTCGTGCGGACAAAACTCGTCGGACCTGCCGCAAAGGAGGAGCAGAAAGGCGCCGCCTCCTGCCCTTACGTCGTGCTGAAAACGAAAGCGGCGGCGGGAATCTCAGTCGTATTTGAGGATTAGAGTGGGAGGAGCCTTATGGATTTTGTAAAAAAGATTCTGCATCAGATCAGCAGAAAAAGCGAAGCGGTGTCACAGATTACGTTTGACGAGGACTACAATGTGCCGGACGCAAGGCCCGATGTGGGGCGGATGATTCAGAAAAAAGGCGAGGTGACGATCGGGGATGTGCAGATTTCGGAAGGAAAAGCGCGTGTATTCGGCGGCCTCACCTTTCATCTGCTGTACGTCTCCGACGGCGAACGGCGCCGGATCTGCCAGCTCTCCGGCGAGCTTCCGATCGACGAGACGATCCATCTCGATGGTCTGACAGGGGGCGACAAGGTCTGCATCACCTGGGAAGTGGAAGATCTGAACCTGCATCTCATCAACTCGCGGAAGCTGGGCGTGCGCGCGATCGTCACGCTGCACGCGTGGATCGAGGAACTGTGCGACCTTGCCGTGCCGATGGAAATCCGCGGGGAGAGCGACGTCGCGGTAAAAAGGCAGGAATACCGCGTGGTTGAGCTTGCAGTGCAGAAAAAAGATGTGCTGCGTGTCAAAAAGGAGCTTACGATTCCGTCCGGCAAGCCGGAATTGCACGAGATTCTCTGGCAGGATCTGGAAGTGCGCGGTCTCGATCTCCGCTCTGAGGAGGGGCGGGTCAGTGCGCAGGGAGAACTCTTTGTCTTCTGTCTGTACAGCGACGGCGAGGAGGATCACCCGCTGCAGTGGGTGGAGCAGGCGCTCCCGTTCCAGGCAGAAGTGGAATGCCAGGGCTGCATCTCCGAGATGATCCCGCGGATCGAAAGCACACTCGGCCAGACCACACTCGAAATCCAGCCCGATTCCGACGGCGAGGAGCGGGTCCTGCAGGCGGAGGCCGTACTCGAACTTGACATCTGTCTGTATCAGGAAGAAACCGTATCACTTCTGCAGGACGTTTACCATCCGCACCGAGAATGCATTCCAAAAGTGCAGGAGGAGACTTTGGAGAGCCTTCTGATCCGCAATTCCTCCAAATGCCGCCTGACCGACAAACTGCAGATGCGCGTGCCGAAAAATAAAATTCTGCAGATCTGCCACAGCGACGGCAAAATCAAGATCGACGAGGAAAGAATCGTAGAAAACGGCATCGAAGTAACCGGCGTGGTGGAACTCAGGGCGCTCTATGTCGTGAGCGACGATGAAATGCCGTTCTACGCCGCCGAAACCGCCATACCCTTCCGCCACACCATCGAAGTCCCGGGAATCGGACCGGACTGCCGCTACGAACTCCAGTCCTCCATTGACCAGCTCTCCACAACCATGCCGGACAGCAGCGACATCGAAGCCAAAGTCGTACTGAACCTGAACGCCCTCGTCTTCCGCCGCAGAAAAGAGATGGTAATGCAGTACGTCGAAGAAAAAGACCGAGATCCGGAAGAACTGCAGAGCCTCCCGGGCATCACCTGCTACTTCGTCAAGCCGGGGGATACACTGTGGGATATCGCAAAGAAATTTTATACGACAACGGAAAAAATTCGGGAACTGAACGACCTTAAAACCGAAAATCTTACGCCGATGCAGCAGCTTTTAGTAGAGCGGGTATAGTAGGAAAAGACAGCCTCCTGCCTTAAGAATGGAGTCAATCCATCAGGCAGGAAGCTGTCTTTTTGTGAGTTAACGAAATTACAATATTTTGATATGAGAAGCTTTTAAATCAATCAATCTTTGCGCATAGCCCGTAATCCGTGATATCTGCTCTGAGGTATAGCCCGCAGAAAGATATTCTGAGAAAGTGTCATCAGGCAGGAGCAGCTCAATGGCAAAGGTATCAGCTTCGGTTTCATATTCTGCCGTTTTTAAATGAGTTCTGGTATCCATAAAGATGGCATTTGCCTTTTTATGGAGAAACAAATGCCCAAGTTCGTGTGCCAGAACCAGTGTGCGCTCCTGCTCGGAAAGAGTTTCATCGAGATAGATGATATGGTTTCTCTGAAAATACTGATAAAAACCACGGACTCCGCTTAAAGGAGCATCCACGAGAATCACATTCAGTCCACGGACAATTTCAAAAGGATTCCGTGACTGGAATCGGTGAGCGATCTGATTCGCTCTTTTTTTTATGTCCATAGACATCAGTCCTTTTTATATTTTTTCGGTGTGTATTTTTCTTTGTTCTTCTTTTTTGCGAGTTCCATACCGATCTGCATTGCCGAAAGAATGGAATCGATGGCTTCCGGGGAAGCGGGATCGCCGTCAAACATCAGTCCCTCCTGAGAAAGAAGCTGTTCTTTGGTGCGGGCGAGGATTTTTTCAATATCCCGTTCGTCACGGGAAGTCAGTACCGGATCTGGTGCAGGTTCCTCTCCGTACATCAGATATTGAGGGGAAAGACTCAGATAGTCGGCAATTTTGGAAAGACGCTCAGCGGGGAAGGATCCTTTTTTTAGCTGACCGACATAACCGTTGGAAAACCCAAGGTCTTTTTCCAGCTTCGATATTGGAATTTTCCGCTCTTTACAGATTTGCTTTACACGTTCTACGCAGTTCATAACATACCTCCAATAAAAAAATAGATAAAAGCCTAAAAAATGTATTGACAAAATAGAGAATACTCTATATAATGAGATCAAATTTAGAGAAAAACCTAAAGATAGAGAAGATTATATTTCTATATTAGAGTTTCCATAGAGAAAAGTCAATAGGTGATTCTCTAAATTTAGAACTTTATCAGAAGCGCGCAGATAAAGTATTTACGAAACCAGAAACAATACAGGATGAAGAAAAAGGAGAAATTAAAATGAGTCAGAAAACAGATCGCGTAATCGCGGAAATTTTACAGAAACGAGACCGTTTTACCAAAAACTTTCGAACAGAAAATCATGGCGGTGCAGCCGTCATTTACGGATACCCGGTTCATTATAAAGAAGGAGAAGAGTGGAAGGAAATTGATAACAGACTGGAAAAAACAGAAAACGGTTATCAGAACCATGCATCCCGGGTAAAAGTCCATTTTGCGGAAAGCAGTAATGCAAATGAAATGGTTACTATTGAAAAAATGGGAAGAAAACTGAGTTGGGGATTTCTGGCAGAAAAGCAGAAAAAACAGAACATCCGAAGCCAGGCGGCAGTACAGGCACAGAAGCGTGAAGCTGTATTTCAGCCGGAAAATCTCTATCCGACAGAAGAAGGAATGCAGAACAGAGCCGCAGTGCAGAAAACAGAAGAAAAAAGCGTGGAGCAGGAAAATCAGGAAAAAATGAGTGTTCCGGGTCTTGTGGCTGCCGGACATTATGCAGAGATTGCAGAGAATGTAGATCTCGAATACAAAATCATCGGAGAACAGGTAAAAGAAAACCTGATCTTAAAATCGATAAAAGCAGCAGCTCTTGAATATTCGTTTTCCCTGCAGTTCCCGGGGATGATGATTGTCATTCGGGAAGACGGAGGAATTGACCTGATTGATGAAGAAACAGAAGAAGTTTTTTATTATTTTGCCCCGCCGTGTATGTACGATGCAGCCGGAAATTATTCGGAACAGGTACACTATGAACTGGAAACCGATGCGGAGCAGCATTGCAGTATTTTAAGCGTCGTACCGGATCAGAAATGGCTTCAGGACGAAAACCGAGTATATCCAGTTGTGATTGATCCATCGGCAGAAACCTCGAAAACAAATAGGGCAATTGACGATACGTTTGTCCGAGAAAAAAGTCCGGACAGCGCGGTGGTAGCTTCTTATGGTTCTTTTACCGTAGGCCATAACCGGGAATATGGAAAATGCCGTTCTTTCCTGAAATTTACCAGCTTGCCTGCAATGGAACCTGGAGCGGTTATCTACGATGCAAAAATCTATGTATGGCAGTACCGGTATTCTTCGGACAGCAACCAGCCGTTTTTTATTACCGCCCATAAAGTAACGGGAGGATGGAATCCGGGATCAACCACATGGAACAATCAGCCGGCATATCAGTCGAATGTACTGGATTACTGCAGTGTAAAGCAGGTACAGTCCGGTAATACAATTACCGTTACACCGTGCGGATTCAACGTAACAAAACTGGTGCGTGAGTGGTATAACACAGGGGTAAATCATGGAATTGTTATCACGGCACAGAATGAGACACCATATCAGGAAGCCGTTTTCATTTCTTCTGATTATCCATCCAATAACTCTTATGGAATTACTTCCGAGTATTTCCCGCAAGGAATCTTTTATTACCGTAGTACAACAGGACTCGAGGACTATTACAGCTACCATGAGCAGGATGCCGGACGCGCAGGCCATGGCTATGTTAATGACTTCAATGGAAACCTTGTATGGGTGCATGAAGATGCGTCAACCAGCGGTGGACTGCTGCCGATTCATATCCGTCATGTGTATAATCTGTCAGAACGGAGTAAAAACAACCGTATGGGAAAAGGCTGGAGAATGAACTTCATCCAGGAAATGGAAGCCACAGGAAACGCAAACTTCCCGTATGTCTACACAGATGGAGATGGAACCCGGCATTACTTTTATAAAGATACAGCGGATGGAAATAAATTAAAGGATGAAGATGGACTTGGATACGAGCTGACGCAGACAAGCTCTTCCGACGGAGATTCTTATTACATCATGAAGGACAAAAACGGCTGGGAATATGCGTTTGGACATGACAAGTACATGAGGAGTATCAAGGATTCCAACGGAAATCTGCAGAAAGCGCAGTACGGCCCGTCCACAGCAGGAAACTATCTGGCATATCTGATTGACCCGACCGGTGCAAGAATGGACTTCGGATATGGAAAAGACAATAACCTGGGCAATCTGAATGCGAATGGAAGAAGCATTTATTTTTCCTATGACAGTGCAGGACATCTGACCAGAATTAGTTATCCGGATAATAAAAGTACGGAATTTTTCTACGATGGAGATATTCTGGTGAGCGTACAGAATAATGATGGGCGACAGATTTCATATAAGTACCAGGATGACTGCGGAGTAAAACGAGTGTCAGAAGTTTTTGAACATACAGGACCACAGAATGGGCAGAGAATGAAAATTTCCTATCGAAATGGAAATACTACGGTGTTTGAAACACAGGGATTGGATGGGGAAATCAGTCGGACAGGTGATAATCGAAAGTTTACCTACCACTTTGACAATTTCGGCTGCCCGGCGGATGTGTCGGATGAAGATGGTGCTGCAAACAGTTATCAGTTTTTACGGGAAGGAAGAAAGAATAACAAGCTGAGCAAGACAGGAACGCTGCAGAAGGTTGTGAAGAATTGGATGGAGCCAGAACCATATTTTGTACAGTGGGATAAGATTAAAACTGGAAGTGAAAATGCGATCGCTGACTTAGATATTCCAGACGGATTTCCAGTTAAAAAATGCTGTATCATAAGTAAGAATACAGTAAACGGAAGAAATGGATTTTCAAAGAAGCAGGTTTTAGAGAAAGGAACTTATACTTTTTCTTGCTATGTTAAGGTTGAAAAATGTGTACCAGATCCAGAGAAAAAACGTTCCGAGTGCGGTGCCGGAATTTTACTTTCTTCCGGAAATACAGAGAAAATGGATCTGGTAACAGAGGTGAAAGATACAGATTCGGATGAATGGACTCGTGTATCGGTAACTATTACGATTGCATCTCAGACGGAGGTAACTACCGCGTTTTTCTTGGATAATATGCAGGGATGGGCTTATTTTTCCTGCTTCCAGCTGGAAAAATCGGCAGCGGCAAATAAATTCAATATGTTACGGAATGCGTTTTTTGAAGAGGCATTTAATGCAACCGGAGAAAATGGCTGGAAATTAAGTCAGGGAGAAAGTGCAGACCAGATTGTAACAGATTCAGTTAAAGGTAAATGTGCAAGATTACGAGGAAACTTGTCCAAAAACAAGAACCTGATGCAGACCGTAAAGGTGAGCGGAAAAGAAGGCGATGTATTTGTGTTCGGATGCAGTGTGAAAGCAGACGCCATTCCGGGCCGAATCTTCCGTGTTCGTGCAGTGGTTCATTTTACCGACAAAACAACGACAGAGACAATTGTGAACTGCAATCCGTATGTGACAGAGTGGCAGTTTGTCAATGGCGTAATCCTGACCAGGAAAGATGGTTCCACAACAAATAAGACCTACGAATCCATTCAGATCTATCTCGAATACCAGAAACAGCAGAATGATGCATTCTTTACCGGCTTGCAGCTGATCCGTGATGATGCGGAAAGTTACGTGTATGATGCAAATGGAAATATTGTAAGTGCCAAGACAGCAGCGGAGCAGAATGCATTTACCTGCAACAAAACAGACCTGCTTTCCAAAATGGTTAAAGTGACCGGCTCTTCGTTTGAGTATGAATATGATGGAAAGAAAAATATGACGGCGGCAAGAAATTCAGAGGGAGTTCAATACCGTTATACCTATGATACCAAGGGAAATCCGCAGGACGTAGTGATTCATCATGACAGGGTAAGTACGTCGGTAATGGCTGGCAGAAGTTATTATATTCGCCACAGAAAATCTGGTAAGTATATCGATGTAAAAGATGCATCTAATAAAGACGGAGCAGCAGTTCAGCAGTATGAGTTTTCGGGAAGTTCGGAGCAGAAATGGCATATTGAGGATGCTGGAGAAGGATATATTATTTTCAAAGCATTTGACGGAAATGGGACATATGTACTGGATATCGGAACGGATGCAAATGGGGCAAAGGCGAAGTTAGCTGCATACGCAAACAAAGATTCACAGAAATTTCGTATCAAACCAGTAGGAGAAGGAATGTATTTGATCACAAGTAAAATTTCTAAGGACAAAAAAGCGATTGATCTTCCGAGAGCACAGCTTGATAATTCGATTCAGTTACAGATTTGGGATCAGTCAGAAACACATCCGAATCAGCAGTGGTATTTTGAGCCTGTTGCATATGAACGAAAGAGTGACCAGCCGATTTCCGGCGGGATTTATATGATGCGTCTTGGATACAGTGGACAGTATATGCAGGTAAATGGAACAACAGCGGGATCAACAGTTGTTCAGAATCGGTATTTAGGAAAAGAAGCACAGATGTTTCTGATTCATGGAGATGAAACAGGTGGATTTTTCCTGGAACCGGCCAATGCAGAGGGAAAAGCACTTTCTATGGCTTCGGATGGAACACTCACGCTGCAGGTGAAAAATACATCGGACAGCAAACAGAAATTCTGGTTTGAAGTGAGTGAAGAGGATAAAAATAATTATTGCATCAAACAGAACAGCCGGTATTTTATGATTCCAAGTCTCTCACATGAAGAGAATACAGCAATTAACGGAGCATATCCAACAGTAGAAGCCATGAGTCCACAGGAATTTATTTTGGAGAAATGCAGCGAACGTATGACGGCGCAGTATACCTACACGGCAACCGGCCGAAATGTAAAAACACTGACAGATGCCAGAGGATTTGTAACAACAAACGAATACGACAGCAAAGAACGCCTGCTGACGGGAGTTACCGATGCAAAAGGGAATAAGGTAACGTATACGTATGATACCAAGAATGACCTTCTGACCGGTGCGACGGCTTCTGATGGAACAAATACGGTAAAACTGGGTTATACGTATGATGAAGGTGACCGGTTAAAAACGATTGCCCACAATGGATTCGAGTATACCTATGAATATGATTTCCTCGGAAATCAGACCAGAATTCTGGCAGGCGGAAATGCACTGGAAGAATACGATTATCTTCCGTCGGACGGACCGCTCAGCGAAGTAAAGTATGCGACAGGAGAAGTGCTGAAAAACAGCTATGACAAGTACGAGCAGATCGTGGAGCAGAAGTGGAATGGAACGACAGTCTTCCGAAATATCTATGATGACTATGGAAATGTATTTTACCATGAGGATCTGGAAAACGACAGAAAGATTTTCTTTGACTATGACATGATCCAGAGAATGGCAGGATACCGCACAACAGATGGAGAAACGGCGCGCATTCAGTATGACAACAAGAACAGACGCACAGGCATGGTACATCAGATTGATGACAGCAAAATTTCAACATCGTGCGTATTTGGAGAGGTTGGAAAAGCACAGGCACCGGATGTGATTTATCAGATCAAGGTAAATGATGCAGTCAAAATTTCGTATACCTTTGACACGTTATGTCGTGTTACCAGAAAAACCATTCATCTGAAGGACAAAACATATCCGGTCGACTATACCTTTGTGCCGGGAAGAAAAGCGGGAATTACAACCTTGCTTCTCAAAGAAATCAACAATAACGGAAAGAAACTGTCCTTTGTTTATGATGCTGTGGGAAATATTGTTACGATTTCCGAGAATGGTGTTCAGAAAGTAAAATATACGTATAATGCTTTGAGTGAACTGACCCGTGTGGATTCTGCATGGGAAAATAAGAGTATTACGTATACCTACGATGCCGGAATGAATATGACGTCCAGAAAAGAGTATTCCTATACAACGGGAGCACTGGGCAATGCGGTAAAGACAGATCTGTTTACCTACCGTGCTTCAGGATGGAAAGATCAGCTTATTTCCTATAATGGCAGCAGCATTTCCTATGATGCGGTCGGCAACATTACAGCTTATCAGGGAAGAACACTGACCTGGTACAGAGGAAGCCTGCTGCAGAGTCTGACCTTAAACGGAAAGAAAGCAGTTTACCATTACGACAGCGAAGGACACAGAGTCCAGTGGAAAGACCTGAACGGAATCAGCCATAAGAACTACTGGTGCGGAAACAAACTGATGGGAACGAAGTATGGAGATGTACTGGTTCAGTTTGTTTACGGTGCGGATAAATCCCCGCTGATGCTGAAAAAGGGAGAAAAAGAGTATTATTACTTGTACAACAGCCAGAATGATGTCATAGGACTGATTGACAGCGATGGAAAACAGGTAGTAAACTATTCTTACGATGCATGGGGAAAACAGACTGGTCTGACCGATATCAGCGGAGAAAATATCGGAAAACTAAACCCATTCCGTTATCGTGCTTACTGCTACGATGACGATACCAAACTCTATGTCACCGCCAGCCGTTATTATGATCCGGAATTGTGCAGATTCCTTTGTGCGGACAACTTTGATGCTGTAAAAGCGAAAATGTTTAGCATGAATGGAAAGAACCTTTATGTGTACTGTTGCAACAATCCGGTGAATGCGGTAGATGATGATGGTGATTTTGGAATTTTAATGCTGGCATTCCCAGGAATCGATCCCAGAAAAGTAGCATGGAATATCTTAAAAGATGTATTTGTATATGCGGTACAGTGCGGAATGGCGAATGAGAAAGTAACCTTAGAAGGAATTGCAGAGGTGGCCATAGAAAGTGCAATCAGTAGTGTTTTGGGAGATAGCCAAGGAATTATCTTTTCAGTAGTAGTAAGTGGTTTGAAAGGAGGATATTTAGAGTATCAGGAATCAGGAGATATGGCAAGAGCAATGGGGGCAGGATTTTACGATGCTATAATGACCTTGTTAGAACCTAAAACGTATAACGCATATGTAAAAAATGAAACTATTGAGAATGCATTGGGTGCTTTTACAGACTTTTTTCAGTCTCCATTACTGAGCTATCCCAAAAGCGGTGTTTTGGATGGAGTGTTTGGAAAACCCAAGAAACAGGCAAATAAAAATGGATCAACACTTAAGAAAAACAGCAACATCAACTTTAGTACAAAAAAAGTTGGGGGGAAAAAGAAGAACTGGCAGAGTAATAAGCCTGCAATTTCCAGAAAAATGCAAAATATAGGACTTCCAGCGCTTAGATAGAAAAGTTTTAAGATGCCTTTGCGCGAAGAAAAATAGTTTTGTACAAAGGCAAAGCGTAAGAAATAACGAGGAGAAGATTGTATGAAAGTAGTATGGGGAAAATTTGGTACCGGCGTAGACCTGATTGTGTGTGCTATTAGTAGTTATTGGTGGGTGAGCCTGTGGGTAAATGAAAAAGATGCGTTCCACGCCTATTCATTAAAAACAAGTATCATAGTGTTTCTAGGAATAATGTTCTTTTTAAGCATAGCAGCTTATGGAACTGTGACATTTCTACTAAAACGAATTTATATTTATGAATGGGGAATAATGTTATCTTTTTGGGGCTATGAAAAAAAGATAGAATGGGAAGATTTTACTGTGATACAAAGATACAATGATCATTTTTTCTTCAACATATCGAAACAGAAAGATGACAGTTTGTTCTGGTGTACCTATCACCCATTTACCAGTATCATGATATTCGACAAGTTCCGCGGACCGGGCTGGGGAATCATACCGCTCAGCGCCGACGAATTTTGTGAACTCCTCACTTCATACGGTGTCAAGTATACGGAAAGTAAATAACATACAAAAAGAGTGGAAGTGGCCGTAAGATCCACGAATTACCAGCCACTTCCCTTTTTATATGCAAATTTAGAAAAAGAAAGAAGGAAATGCCAATGAAATCAATTTATCGCACGATCCTTGCCGTAGCAGGCAGCTTCCTTGCGGCACAGTTTGGAGGCTGGGATGCTGCGCTGGAAACGCTGGTCTGCTTCATGGCAATTGACTGGATCACAGGAGGTGTTCTGCTTCCTGTTGTTTTTAAAAAGAGTCCGAAATCTGAAAACGGAACGTTGGAGAGCCGTGCGGGATGGAAAGGGCTTTGCAGAAAAGGGATGATGCTGTTCTTTGTGCTGGTCGCGGAAAAACTGGATCAGCTCACACAGACGAATTATCTGCGGGATGCCGTCTGCATTGGATTTATTTTAAATGAAGCGGTTTCAATCTTGGAAAATGCAGGGCTGATGGGTGTGAAAATCCCTGAGGTTCTGCGGTCAAGGATTGATGTGCTGAGAAAGGAGGAGCAGAGTAAATGAGGGTTGACAGAAGCTATTGTAGCAACCAGAATACATGGTCGGAAAATCATCCGCAGTGTATTGTGGTACACAATACAGACAATTTTGCCGCCGGAGCCGATGCCCGCGCGCATGCAAGAGCGCAGTACCAGGGAAATTTTCAGATTATGTCGGCGCATTATTACGTAGATGACGGGGAGATCGCTTATCAGGCTGCGCCGCACAGCAGAGGATGCTGGCATGTCGGGAGAAATTATGGAAGTAAAAATCTATTCGGCAGATATGGAAACCGGAACAGCATCGCGGTTGAGATGTGCGTGCAGAAAGGATATGATTACGAAACCGCATTTTTACATACGGTGGAGCTGGTGAAAAACCTGATGAACGAGACGGGGATTCCATCAGATGCAGTTTACCGGCATTACGACATCTGCAGCAAAAACTGCCCGTCCCAGATTCAGAAGCGGGGAGACTGGGAGCGGTTCCAGCGTCTGATTCGGGAAACAGAAGACGGCAGTGAGAAAAGTGAATACAATCCCGGCATCTACCGTGTAACAGACCCGGCGCTCAACATCCGCACAGGTCCCGGAGTAGAATACCCGGTGGTGGGAGTCATCAAAGACCAGGGAAGCTATACGATCACAGAAATCAGAAACAAAAGCTGGGGCAGACTGCTGTCGGGAGCGGGATGGATCAACTGCCATAAAGCATATTGTTTTTACGGGGGAAGAGTATAAAATCCCATCTTTGCAAAACGATGTCATCGGACGGATTGACAGCGATGGAAAGCAGGGAGTAAACTATTCTTACGATGCAGGGGGAGAACTGGTAAATACCATGGATACAAGTGGTGCGAATATTGCACAGTCGAAAGAAATAACGAGGAGAAAATTGTATGAAAGTAATATGGGGAAAATTTGGTACAGGTGTAGATTTGATTCTGTGTGTTATTATTAATTACTATGTGGTGAGTATATGGGTAAATGGAAAAGATGAGTTCCATGCATATTCATTAAAAACAAGTATTATATTTCTAATAGAGGTAATGCTCGTTTTAAATATGGGGAAAACAGACCGGTCTGACCGATACCAGCGGAGAAAATATCGGAAAGCTCAATCCATTCCGCTATCGTGCTTACTGCTACGATGACGACACCAAGCTCTATGTCACCGCCAGCCGCTATTACGATCTGGAATTGTGCAGATTCCTTTGCGCAGACAACTTTGATGTTGTAAAAGCGGAAATGTTCAAAAAGTTAAATTAGTAGGTGGCAAATATGAAGGCAGGATATCGTAAATTTTATAAATATTTTAGTATATTGGTATTTATGGGCTGCGGATACCTTATGCTGAATTTTTGGGAAGAGGGAAAAGGTCAAATTAGTTCTTATAACATGCAAGATAAAGCACTTATGATATTGTGGTTTATGATTTATACTTTTGGTACGGCTGCTGGAATTATAAATACTTTAACCAGTATTTACATTTATGAATGGGGAATGCAGATCTCATTTTTGAAATATAAGAAAAAAATCGAATGGGAAGAATTTTCTGTTATACGAAGATATCATAATCATTTTTTCTTCAATATGTCAAAACAAAAAGATGCAGGTCCGTATTGGGCAATGTTTCATCCCTTTACCAGTTTTGTAATATTCGATAATTCGCGAAATCGTTCTGTTCATACCATGCCGCTTAACGCCGACGAATTTTGTGAACTGCTCACTTCATATGGTATTCAGTACACGGAAAGAAAATAAAGATCGAAGGAATTAAAGAGAAAATATGAGAGCAGGATATCGTAAGTTTTTTATGTTTGCACAAGTTGCTACATTAATAGGCATCGGGTATCTTATGACAAGATTTTGGGAAGATGCAAAAAATCAATGTGAATTATATAATTTGCCTCAAAAGCTTTGGGTAATATTTGGAATAATGTTTATTTGTGGGATAGTGTCATGGGGAAGTGTAGATGCTTTAACACGTATTTACATCCATAAGTGGGGAATGGAACTTGCCTTTTTGGGATATAAGAAAAAAATTGTATGGGAGGATTTTTCCGTTATACAAAGATATAAAAATCATTTTTTCTTTAACGTATCAAAACAAAAAGATAGTGGTCTGTTTTTTTCAACATATCATCCATTTACTAGCTTTGTGATATTTGATAAGTCACAATTTAGTTGTGTCCGTACTATGCCAATCAGTGCCGACGAATTTTGTGACCTCCTCACTTCATACGGTGTCAAGTATACGGAAAGTAAATAAAGCATGAGAAGAGTGGAAGTGGCCGTAAGATCCCACGAATTACCAGCCACTTCCCTTTTTATACGCAAATTTGGAAAAAGAAAGAAGGAAATGTTTTAGAATTATAGTTCGTTGGATACCAGTGAACTATAACAGAAAGTGTTCTGCTTCCCTGTTGTTTTTACGGAGAAAAGAGTGTAAAATAAATACAGACATCATTACATTGATGGAGGATAAACAGTTGCTTGAATGGATTAATGTTTTTAAGGTAAATCGGAAAATTAAATCCCGTCTCTGGCCGTGGATCAAGATTATTTTAAGTATTGTTCTTTTCTTTGCGGTATTTTACGGCGACATCTATGTTCATATTCTGGATGGAACAAATCTGGGACGAATTGTGGAAGCAATGATTCTGGTTGTGTTTTCGTTTCTGGACTATCTGATCTGCTTCATTTCCGTAGCCGAAATGGACTGTTTGAAAGACCGGCGGTATGCGGCGGCGAAAGAGAGCGGTGAATTTTACACGATTTCCCAAATCGAAAGCTCCCTGTTCAACTACGTGCCGCGTACCTATACGATTTATTACCGGCGGGGAAGCAGAAGACTTACCTTCGGCGTACGGACAAGAACGACAGGAAATCCGCTGGAAATGGGCGGCAGGGAATATTTCATAGGACCGACAGGAAAGCGCGAGCAGATTGTGAAAGACCTCGATACGCTGATGAAAGAAGTAAAAAAATATGCAAGATTTGACAAAGTCCTGGTACAGACAATCAATGGAGAACCGGTAAAGAAATGATGCCGGTTCTTCTTGCTTTTACGGAGAAATACAGGTAAGATAAAAACAGCATGAGAAGGATACGCATGTGTAAAAAATCATCAACGGAGAAGGTATGAAAATGGAGGAAACAAAAGATGAATTATCTGAAGGAACGGGATGGTGACCTGTTTTCCAATGCGGATCTGAAACGGCTGATTGTGCCGCTTCTGATTGAACAGCTTCTTGCCATCGCAGTCGGCATGGCGGACTCAATTATGGTATCCAGTGTCGGCGAGGCGGCGGTGTCGAGTGTGTCGCTGATTGATACAATCTTTATTCTGCTGATCAACATGTTCACCGCGATTGCAACCGGCGGAGCCGTCGTGTGCGGCCAGTATATCGGAAAGAAGCGGCCGCATAAAGCATGTGAGGCAGCTGACCAGCTTCTGCTGGTGACAACGGCGCTGTCAGTTGTGATCATGGCGGCGGTCTATCTTTTAAAGCCGTTTATTCTGCATGTTGTGTTTGGAAACATTACGGCAGAGGTAGAAAGAAACTGCAATATTTATCTGATGATTGTAGCGGCCTCCATTCCGTTTCTGGCGGTTTACAACGGCTGTGCGGCTATTTTCCGTGCGCAGGGTGATTCGAAAACGCCGATGAAAATATCCATCGTCATGAACCTGATCAATATTTCGGGAAATGCGCTTCTGGTCTATGCGCTGAAATTCGGCGTGGACGGCGTTGCGATTCCGACGCTGCTTTCGCGTATGTACGCGGCTGTGGCAGCATTTGTTCTCGTACATAATAAGCGGTATCCGGTGCGGTGCTCTTATCCGGTGAAATTAAAACCGGATTTCCATATGCTGAAAAAAATCCTTGGCATCGGCATTCCGAACGGCCTCGAGAACAGTATGTTCCAGCTCGGCAAAATTATGGTCTTAAGTATGATCACACAGTTCGGAACAGCGTCGATCGCGGCAAATGCCGTGTCCAACACGATTGCTGTCTTCCAGACACTGCCCGGTATGGCGATCGGAAATGCAGTGCTGACCGTAAGCGCACAGTGCGCGGGAGCGGGAGACTATGAGCAGGTAAAATACTATGCGAAAAAGCTGCACATCATCATTTATGGCCTGATGATCGTTTGCTGTCTCGGTGTCATCGCGGTGCTTCCGGCAGTGCTTCACGTTTACAGTCTGTCTGCGGAGGCAACTGCCATGACGGAAGATATCATCGTTTACCACGGCATCTGCTGTATGATAATCTGGCCAATTGCCTTCAATCTGCCGAATGTACTCCGCGCGTCCAATGATGTGGCATTTTGCATGATTCTCTCGATTCTTTCCATGTGGATCTGCAGAATCGGCATGAGCTATGTGCTCGGTGTGCGTATGGGATTCGGCGTATTCGGTGTATGGGTCGCCATGACGATGGACTGGGTTGTTCGTGCCATTTTCTTTGTCATTCGCTATCGAAGCGGGAAGTGGCAGAATCAGATGTGATGAAAAATACGGAATGTTTTGGGGAGAGAGAAAGAAAAAACGATACATCTGGAGGAAATTATTATTGTGAAAAACGTAAAAAAAATGATTCCCGGAGCGGCGATTGCACTGGTGATTGCCGCTGCGGCGAAATTCCTGGAAAGCCTGGAGGAGAGTGCCGGACTGCACTTTATCGGGGCGTCGGTCATCGCCATGTTTATCGGTATGATTGTGAATGCCTTTTACAAGCCGAACAGCGTGACAGCGCCGGGAATTAAATTTACATCGAAGAAGATCCTGAAATTTGCGATTATTCTGCTCGGGGCGAGCCTGAATATCCGCACGGTGCTGACGGTCGGAAGATTTTCCCTGACGGTTATGGTATTTACCCTGGCAACGTGCTTTGGCCTCGGCGCACTGATTGGAAAAGCACTTGGACTGAACTGGAAGACGAGCAGCCTCATCAACGCTGGCACGGGTATCTGCGGCGGTTCTGCGATCGCGGCAATCGCGCCGGTCATCGAGGCGACCGATATGGACATTGCCTATGGCCTCTCCGCAACGTTTTTATTTGATACGGTCATGATTGTCGTATTCCCGATCCTCGGTCACTGGATGGGCCTTTCAGATGCCGCGTTTGGCCTCTGGGCCGGAACTGCGGTCAACGATACCTCAAGCGTCGTTGCCACCGGTTACGCATTCAGCGAGGCTGCCGGTGATTTCGCAACCATGGTAAAACTGACGCGGACCCTCGCCATCATTCCGGCTGTTCTGGCATTTGCCGCCATCAACGTACATCTGAAGCGAAAAGCACAGGCAGCAGAAGGCACTGCTGTAAAGGTAAGCATCAAATCCATTTTTCCATGGTTTATTTTAGGCTTTCTCGCCATGTCTGCACTGACCTCCTTAGGTCTTATCCCGGCAGGCACAGCAGCCGCATTAAAAACCATCAGCAAATTCCTGATGGTAGCCGCCCTTGCGGCCATCGGCCTGAACACCGATTTCAAATCCCTCTGCCGCTCCGGCGCAAAGCCGATGCTGCACGGATTCATCATTTCGCTGCTGGTAGTCCTGGTAGCGATTGCAGTCGAATTTGCCATCGGCATTGCGCCGCATGGGGTACTGTAAAGGAACAGAGAATTAAAAATCCAGACATCCGTATAGGATGCCTGGATTTTTTGATTCAAAACGGGTTTGTCGTTTCCTTCAAAAACGTTTTCAGAACCTGCAGCACCCCGTTCTCCCAGTACGGCGGGCAAGTGTGTTTTGCCGAGGCGATGACTTCCGCTCGGGCGTTGGAGACGGCGTAGCTTTTGCCGGCGTTCTGAAGCATCTCGATGTCATTCAGGTTGTCGCCGAAGCAGCAGACTTCGTCTGAGGTAAGACCGAAGTAGCTCATCAGGAACGAGAGACCGGTCCATTTGCTGACGCCGCGGGCGTTGCAGTCCAACCATTCCTTACCGGCGACAGCGAGTTTTGCCTGATGCTTCCACGCCGGGATGAAATTTGGGGAGCAAAGCTCTTCACAGGAGGTTGGATGGTAGATTGTGAATTTGATAATGTCCTCGTTTTCTACCTTCGACAGATCCGGTACTTCGCGGACATCGAAGCCGTAGGAGTCGCGGAGCCAGTGAAACATGCGGCTTCCGGCATCTTCGGCGAGGCAGTAGTCCGGGGTAGCGGCGAAGCAGTCGCAGGACGGGAGTTCGTCGTGTACCATGCGGCACATGGATTTCCAGAGTGCCGTTTCCATCGGATATGTTTTCAAAATCTTTTCCGGTGTGCGCACGACAGTTCCGCCATCGGAGATGTAGAGCAGGCGGTCCTTGATCGGAGCGAAAAGCTTCTGTTCACTGGAAAACTGGCGGCCGGAACAGACAACAAAATAGATGCCCTGGTCGACAAGCCTGGAAACAACAGTCATATATTCCGGGTCGATCAGAAGTGTGCCGTCTTTGACGAGCGTTCCATCGACATCGGTTGCGATCAACTTTATCATAATAGAAAATCTCCTTATCTTGTCACAGAAAAAATTCAAACTATAGCAAGACCAGAAAATAACGCAAAAAAGGCAGTGCTGCAGGGCGCGAATTACAAGGAACGGATTTGAAGGCGTACCGGGGTACGACGAAAA